>ENA-OUOY01000162-OUOY01000162.1-human-gut-metagenome-genome-assembly--contig:-NODE-162-length-55643-cov-11.600237_pt1 | contig 55643 bp, 43 predicted proteins | sample MGYA00237937_ERZ548767 | MGnify/ENA primary metagenome ERZ548767 (study PRJEB26490, sample SAMN05356887) | human gut metagenome | biome: terrestrial biome; feature: human-associated habitat; material... | reverse complement strand
GCAAAGAAAAAACCAGTTCACCCCAAAAGGTGAACTGGTTGATGCCATTGGGCGGATTTATTTGGGACTTTATAGATCAGGCAATTCTGGTAAAGGACCCAGTAACAGGCAAGGAAGTTCTTCGGTATGGTGGCGATTTTGAAGACAGACCTGCTGATTATGAGTTTTCAGCAAATGGCATTCTATTCGCAGACCGTAAAGAAAAACCGGCAATGCAGGAGGTGAGGTATTACTATGGCTTATACAGAAGATGGATATGAATGGCTTTATCGTTGCCCAAAACCTACGTTCTGGAGAGCCTTGACAGATAATGGCCGAGGAAGTAAATTCCATATTAAAAGTGGTAACTGGCTTGCTGCAGATATGTTCATCGATTTTCAGGATGTCAAGGTGATCATGGATGGAGCTGTTCAGAATTGCAAGGCACCGGATAATAACAGCTATGGCGGAGATGTATCGGCAAATGAGATTACTGTAAAGTATCTTTATAAGACTATTTCTATTCCTTCTACGACGGTTATCGTATCTTATACTGTGAATAAATCTGGAAAAATCAAAGTAGATGTGCACTACAATGGCAAGACTGGGCTTCCTGAATTTCCGGTATTTGGTATGAGATTTATTATGCCAACACTTGCAGATAAGTACATCTATAAAGGCTTATCTGGAGAGACATATCCAGATCGAAAAGCAGGTGCACAGCATGGCGAATTTGAAGTTACGGATCTTAGCTTGACGCCATATATTGTACCTCAGAAATGTGGCATGAGAATGGATACGGAATGGCCGATACACCATTTGACTTTTCCTGCCTGCCATATACGGCAAGTGAAATTGAGAATGCTTTGCATCATGAAGAATTACCGCCAGCGAGAAGAACTGTATTGTGCATATATGGCGCAGTTCGCGGTGTTGGTGGTATAGACAGTTGGGGAACCGATGTCGAAGATGCTTACCATATCAGTGCAGAAAAAGATATCGATTATTCGTTCTATATCTGCTGATAAGGAAGGGCATAGTATTTCTTTTACAATCTCAGATGCAGAAAGGTATGTATGAATTTTAAATACTCTTCAGACTGGATTAAGAGCTTTCTTATTATGCTCTGTGCAGTCACAGTTATGGGCATGTGTGTATCACTTTTAGTGATGTGCAATATGGGAACGGATCCATATTCAGCAATGAATTATGGCATATCACATATGCTTGGCATGAGCTTTGGAAACTATCAGCTACTTTCAAACTTGGTTTTATTGCTTGTTGTAATCATATTTGATCGAAAACTCATTGGTACAGGTACACTTGGTAACATGATCCTGGTTGGATACGCCGCAGATTTTTTCACATGGATCTGGAAAAATGTTTGTCATGTACCAGAACAGCTTAGCCTAAGCACAAGAATAATTATTCTGATTCCAGCACTGATTTTGTTTATTTTTGCAGCTGCTATTTATATGCAAAGTGGACATGGCACGGCTCCGTACGATGCAGTATCCTTCTTGATTACAAATAAAATTGCAAAGGTGACAGGAAGGAATATGTTTAGAATTATACGAATAGTATACGATTTACTGGCAACCTGCATTGCTATTGAGACTGGAGGAGAAGTCGGCATAATCACGATATTAATGGTGATTTTGCTTGGACCAACGGTGGGATTCGTCGGCGATTTTATAAAACGTAAGAAGCCGAAGATGACCACTTTATAATGGGAAAAAGATCTCCCGGATGAAACGATGCGCGCCCGGTACAACAATCTTTCAATCATGCTGGAAATCGAACCAGGAGATTACATTATCGTACCGAAAGTCAGCGTGGAGGAAGATTATGTATGCCGAAGCTTTGTCATCGCAAAATGTAAGAAGAAATACCGCTTTGATGTTCTTTTGGAGGCTGAGGACTTCGGCCATATAATTGAGGTCGAAGATGTATTCAGTTGCAGCTATGATAAGAATCTCCATGCGCAGAATATTAAGAGCAAGTTTATAGCGTATCAGTCTCCACTGAATCGTGTACGGAGTGAATCCTTCAAAGAATCCGTAGATGAACTCGTGCGTCTGCATGCAGAGCAGCCAGACGAATTTGAAAAGGACAGCGCAGACTTAATTTACATGGTCAGCCGAGCGACTGCATCAGCGAGAAATCAATACCTCGAGCAAATCAAAAGCGCGCTGCAGAAGATCGATAATCATAAATTTGAAGATATCATCGGAGAGCTGTTTATAAAGAACGGCTACACCTTGACAGATAACAACTGGTATGATGGAGAAGGCGGTGATGTGGATCTGGTCTTTGAATGCTTTAACCGGAACACCCTAATGTATAACATCTATGAAATCTGTGATGTGAAGATCCGTATGCGGATGAAACGAAGCTCCGGCCAGTACAGAAAGGCACTCAAGGAGACTCAGGAGATTCTGTCATGCCTTGAGCTCATCATAAGGGATAATCAGGCGGGTGCAAATGAAAACCCTGTGAAGAATAATCCGGATCCGGCTGATGAAATTCTGAAATACAAGAGGCTGCTGGATGCCGGAGCAATTACGCCGGAGGAATATGAGGCCAAGAAAAAGCAGTTGCTTGGTTTGTGAAATAGCTTTTTGCGGTCATAATAGGAGTGCTAAAACGCATTGATGTTGAAAATAGATAAGAAAATACTGGATATAGACAATGTGATCTGTGAAAATATTGATCTCATTGATTTCGATAAAGTTTCAAGAGGGTTTATTGCTCAGAACTTGCTGGCGCAGTCAAGAAATCTTGTTGAGCATGTTGCTGTTAAAATATATGGGCAAGGAAAGGATATAGAGGCCAACCGGGAGACAATACCAGCAGCACTTGAGTATTGGAGAAGAAGTAATAAATATCTTTTTCTTCGGCAGTTTCATCTGTTTTTGCAGGAGTCAAAATCTCACTATACACCTGACAATGAAGGGGCGGAGCGACTGGTATTAAAGTATTACAGATATTACCTTATGCTTCGTAACTTTATGCAGAAAGAATATGGGCTTGAAGTTCTGCACAATTTAGTAAAATTCCCATGCGATACAGACAGGTCTGTTCAGGAATACCATGAGAAGATAGCTGAAAAAGTCGATGTTCCTCGTACCATCAGAGATTTCAATCATGAACAACGGATGTATGTTCACAAAGTCGTTCCGTTTACTGTTAACAGAAAAGTATATTATGAAATTATTCTGACACCTGCATATGATACCACAAGTAAATTTGACAGGTTCGTATGCTATTCATCCATTATGGTGCCATCACATTATTCCCTGAAGGCTGATATTTATCACGAAAACATATTCGTCCATAATAAAAGAATGCCGATTGATATCCTTGCGGATTTTGTTGTTTCTATCAGACCGTGTGAACTCAATAATTATGCCAGTATATTTGGCTCAGATATCAAAATGTCTGCAGGGCATTCTGAATATATCGGTATGATGGGATATCTTTCATCCTCAGGCACCAGTTTGCTTGAAATCGTTTTGTCATCTCAATCGGAATACAGGTGGATAAAGGAAAAGATGTTTGGACGCAGCCAAGTCCATTATTTTGAGGAGGTGCTCGATAAAAGCAGAGATCTTATCCTGTCAAAAAGGCCTGGCTCTATTGTCGTACGTTACTTGCTGCATACATTGAACAACAAAATAATTAAGGCACAGCGGAACGATAGTTCCAACCCAAAATTGTCTGATCTCTATCTGAAGTGGGGCTGCATTCCTTTTGATGAAATGCCATTTGCTACATCACTGATTCAGCACAATCCAGGAAATGCGGATTTATTTGGAAGCATAAACGTCGAAGGAAGAGAACATGAGTTGCTGGCAAGGTATATTCATGCCAATATGAGTATTAATTCCAGATTATACACGCCGATTAAAGAGATAGAGGAATACACGGATAATATAGATTCTAAAGTCAACATTTTCAATTCTGAACTTTACAGCGGGCATACCGGAAGACGCATTGAAAAATTCGGGCAAAGCCTTTATGTAAAAGAGTCTTTTGACCAAACCCGGACGATCATTACAAAACTTCAAGAAGCATCAGAAAGCGGACTTCTTGGATATTCCGATGCAATTGATTCCTGGCTGACGGATGCCATTGTGGATAGCGAAGAGAAAAGAACAATCCTTCGAGAAATGTTTGAAAAATCGCGGCTTGCGTTAATTTATGGAGCAGCGGGGACTGGAAAAACATATATCATCAATCATATATCGCAGTTTTTCGATGACCGGAGTAAGTTATATTTGGCGAATACAAATCCGGCAGTTGAAAATCTCCGCAGAAAAGTTAATTCTCAGAATTGTGAATTTATGACTATCAGAAAATATCTGATGTCTAAGCATGTGAATACCGAATACGATTTGCTGATAATAGATGAGTGCAGTATGGTAAGTAATGCTGATATGGCAAAATTACTGGAAAAAATTGATTATCGGCTTTTAATTCTTGTAGGCGACACATATCAGATAGAGTCCATAGCATTTGGAAACTGGTTTTCAATGGCAAGATATTTCGTTCCGAAATATGCTTGGAGTATTCTTGAAAAACCATACAGAACGAACGACAAGGATCTTCTTGATTTTTGGAAAAAGGTCAGGAATCTTGATTTGGATCTGACGGAATATATTGTAAATCACCATTACGCTTCAAATTTGAATGCTTCTATTTTTGATCGTCAGGCAGATGATGAGATTATTTTGTGCCTGAATTATGACGGATTATATGGAATCAATAATATCAATAGGTTCCTACAGGAAAATAACCCGAATCCTGCGGTTAGATGGGGAATGTGGACTTTTAAAGTGGGTGATCCAATTCTGTTTAATGAGTCGGAACGTTTCATGCCGGTGCTCTATAATAATCTCAAAGGTACAATCATCGATATAAAATTAGATGATGACCATGAGCATATTTGGTTCACAGTTGAAATAGAAAAGACTTTGACAGAATTGGATATTATGGACCAAGATATGTCATTGTTAGAATCCCGGAATCCAGGGAAGTCCGTCATACAATTTCGAATTACTAAAAAGAAGGACGCTGATGACGATAACGATTTTGCTGACGACACAGATATACCATTCCAAATAGCGTATGCTGTATCAATACATAAAGCACAAGGATTAGAGTATGATTCAGTAAAAGTCATCATCACAAAAGAAGTTGATGAAATGATTTCTCATAATATTTTTTACACTGCAATCACACGCTCCAAGAAGCATCTGATGATATATTGGAGCCCCGAGTCACAGCATAAAATCTTAGGAAGCTTTGAACTCATGGATGTAAAACGTGATGCAACCATTTTTGCAGCTCAATCAAAGCTGAAGATAAGAAAAGGATAAAGCAATAGGCAGCAGGCTCATCACCCGCTGCCTTTTCAGCTTTTCATGTAAAACCGGCACTCGTACCCGTCCGCGTTTAATTTGAACCCCGGTATCCACGGCGGCGTCCGGCCCATCTGTTCGCAGACGGCTTCGAGTGATACGCGAGGATCACATTCGATGATAAGTATAAGTTCATCATGGACATGTCCGACGATCTCGCAGCAGCGAAAGGTTTTCATGGCGTAGGCTAAGATATCGCGGCTGATCGCCTGGACGATGTTTTCCACGAATTTCGGACCGTAGCTTTCGATGCGCTCCCACTTCTTATTCTGGCCGACGCCTTCATAGGTGACGGATTCGGAACCGAAGCGGTTATATCCCATGCGGGGCTTCACGTAGGAAAGTTGTCTTCCAGACGGGGGTGTAATAAACATCATGCCGCTCCGATAGGAAAAGATGATGCCGTGCGTCTCTGTCTGTATATGCTTTTCTACGGTATCGGTAACGCAGCTGTCGACGTCCCACCAGAACTGCACGATATTCGGATTTGCGGAACGCCAGGAAGCTACGAGCGGATATAGCTCATCCTCGCTAAGGCCCATATCAAGAGCGCCCATTGCTTTGAGAGCGCCGATCGATCCGCCATAACCAAGGGCAAGTTCTGCAATCTTTCCTTTTTGCCTCAGACGCGCGTTCTGACCGTGTTTCTCAACCGGAACGCCGAACATCGCGCTGGCCGATGCGCAGTAGATGTCTCCGTTGTGATTGAAGACATCCATACGCCACTTTTCGTGTGCGAGATAGGAAAGCACCCTTGCCTCGATAGCAGAGAAGTCGCTGACAATGAATTTATATCCCGGTTTCGGGATGAAAGCTGTGCGGATCAGCTGCGAGAGGGTATCCGGCACATCGTCATAAAGCAGGGAAACCATTTCATAATCGCCGGCTTTTACGAGATCCCTTGCCTGCTCCAGATCCGGCATGTGATTTTGCGGCAGGTTTTGTAACTGAATAATGCGACCGGCCCAGCGCCCGCTGCGGTTTGCTCCGTAGAACTGAAACATACCGTGAGCACGTCCGTCCTTACAGATGGCAGTTTTCATTGCCTGATATTTTTTGACCGAGGATTTCGCAAGCTGCTGACGAAGAGACAGTACATCGACTAGATCCGGCGGAGCGGTCTTTATAGCTGCCGCGACTTCTTTTTTGCCGAGGCTTTCCATTTCCATGCCGTTATCCGCGAGCCACTGCTTCATCTGCTGCACGCTTCCCGGATTGTCGAGATGAGTCAGATCTTTCATTTTATCGGAAAGCTCCTGGTTTGAGCGGTCATCCATCGCAATCGCGTTCTCTACGAGATCCATGTCGATAAGGATCCCGCGATCATTGATTTCTTGGTCGATATGATATTCATCCCAAACGAAGTCCGGAACGGGAAATTTTTGCAGCCGGTCTTTTATTTGAAGTTCCACTTCGACATCTCGTTTGTTATAGGCTTTGAAGACAGCCCACCTTTCCGGATCATTCGCCGGAAAATTTCGAGTCCTCTCGCCGTTTGCCTTTGTCGGTTTGCAAGGTACGCAGAAGTAGCGGATCAGGGCTTTGCCTTCCGACATTTTTCTCTGTTCGAGTTTTAGGACAGAACCGACCTTATCGAGAGACAGCGGAAGCCCGAGATAGGTTCCCCAGATCATCGAACACCGCCAGGATTCTGGATTAAGATACCGTGCGCACTCGGTTGACAGCGGATGGTTATCATGGAACGGATCCAGGCTGATGCCTTTGTCTCTGAGGTACCGGGACAGGCAGATCCTTTCAAACTGACTGTTGTGAGCCCATTTTATTACCTCGTCATTGGTCAATGCGTCATTGATCTCATCCGGTATTGATTCTCCGGAAGCAAGATCAATGACGCGCACATCGCTTCCGTCGGCGGAATATCCGAACAGCAGTATCTCAAAGTCATCCGCTTCGGCATATTTGTAAACGCCGCATTTCGACAGATCATTGCTGCTGTATGTTTCCAGATCTATATCGAGCTAATGCATTCATTTTCCTCCATAAACAGCAAAGGCGGCAGAGATTAACCCTGCCGCCCGCCTTTTTGTTGTCTTTAGTCAGATCAGTTTAAGAAATCGTCATTATCGTCATCTGCGAAATCATCCTCAGCCCTGCTCTTGCCTCCGAGCGGTTCGCCGTCGCGGATCTTCTGAAGATTGTTCAGGCCGCAGGCGATACCCTTGTTACCGTTGGTATTGAAAGCATACAGGTTGATGGATGCTCTGCCGTATACCCCGGAGTAGACCTCCCTTCTCTCTAGGATCGGCTGCCTGTCCGCGTCTACGATGTCGGGAGCGGAGTCGGAGTTCGCATTGATGAAGTAGCTGTTCGCGTATGCCGGATCGTCCGGCTTTTCAAGATCGCCGTCACGAAGAGGCGTCTTGATCGCAGAGAGAGGCGGTACGGTCTTGCTGTTACCCTTGAGCTTTGACTCACCTTCCTCGTACGCCGCCTGAACCGCCGCTTTGATGCGTTCGACGGTGACCGTGTCATCCTTGGGGATGATGAGGCTCACGCTGTATTTCGGCTTGCCTCCGTTGATTGACTTCGGATCCCATACATCCGCATAGCTCCAGCGTGTCCTCGGACCCGTGATAACCTTCGTAAGATTCATAAACTTAGGCATGATGTTTTTCCTCCTTATTCGTCTTTAAAATCATCTTTTGCCGTATTGATTGCCGGACGTTTGTCACTTTCCGGCACGAGTGTCGGTTTCCCCTGCGGTTTAGTAATGAGCCCGCCGAGCAGTTCATCAAACTTCTTCTTGCCCAGGAGAGAAGTCATCGCCGTAATGCCGAGGATCTTCTTCTCATAAGGGTCATAACCTGCATCGGAAACAGCTGCTGCGGCAGCGGTTTCGTCTGAATACCTGCGGTTCGATCTGCCCTCGACGACTTTGTATCCGGGATATTTCGTACCGGACAAAGCCTGCTGAAGGGCATATTCTTTGATGTCGTTTCCCCACGCGATGAGGTCGTCTATCTTCGGAAGGATAGCGGCAATCTCGTTATCGTCGATGGCGTGAGACATCTCGAAATCATATTGCGCGAGTTCCAGATTCTTTTCCGCGCGTTTGCGGCAGGTAGCCTTGACCCTGCAGAATTGGCAGTGATCGCCGGCGTTGAATTCCCCCTTGCCTTCGTAGGCCAGTTTTGCAGTCGGGGCGAGAACCGTGTCCGCCCAATTCAACAAGTCAGCCTTGTTCATGGAAAAAGTGCTGACATTGTCACGGCGCGGCTGGAAGATCGTCATCTGAATTTCTTCAATATCGTAAATGCCGTCATAGGTATCCAGTGCTCCAAGCCCGTAGCACATCATCTGAGGATTGTGATCGGCTCCGACTAGAATGCCGAGTCCGTATTTAAAATCAATGACATGCAGGACTTTATCGGCGACAATGACGCAGTCGTCGGTCCCGAAGCCGTCCGGAACCCACCGGGAAAAATCCAGATGTTCCTCGATCATGATCAGGGGATCGGAGCAGTTCTGTTTGGCCGCTTCGTATTGCTCTAAAACATAAGAGCAGTATTCATCGGAACAGTCGTCCATTTCCTTATCAAAATAATCGAGGCTATCTGTTGGGTCTGGCGGATGCCTTCCGAGCGCTTTCAGAACTTTGTACTCGCAGAGCGCATGGGCGTCGGTGCCTTCTTTTGCGTAAGGGCTTGCCCGGTCGTCCGCTCCGGCGCAGAGCTTTGCCGAGGGCGGGCAGGCAAGCCATCTGTGGCTTGAGGAAGCCGACAGGAAAGCATGTTTAGGCATCCCCGATCACCTCCAGTTCCCGAAGGAGTTCTTCGTATCTTTCCAGAGGGATGTCTGTAAGGGAACCGCCGTTCGCGTATTTTCGCACCAGATTTTTCACCTGCACTTTGTAGTGTCCTTTATCTTCGGAAGCTTTCTTCGATAAAAGAAGCCGCACATCTTCTTTCTTAAGAGTGGGCTTATTCTCAGACTCCGGTTTCGGGGCTGCGACTTTATTCGGTTTTTCCGGCTGCTCCGGCTCCCCGGTGTCCGTGTAAAAGTCTTTCAGGCCTTTTGCTGTCTCCGTGAGTTTCTCGCCGCATTCGATCAGGCTGTCCAGCAGCATGGACAGCTCGCTCATTTTGCTCATATGACGGCACCTCCGTTTATGATCATTTCTCCTGTGTAGATATCAAACTTGTCGATGGTGATCGGATATTCATGGGAGGGTCCGAATCCCTTCGGGTTCCTGTGAGAAAGTACCGTGCCGAGAAGGTATGTGGGGTATTCCCTGTCGATTCTTACCGGGACTTCCATGCCCTCCCACGGATATACATCCGAATTACCTTTCTTTATTCTTGCCTTCACCGTCTGTCCGGCGAGACCGTAGAACTTGTTTTCATATCCCTGCATTGCTTGTCTCCTTTGATTTGCTGATCTTCGAGTTTCTTTGCCAGCCGTTTGGCAATCACGCTGATCGCGATGAGGACATCACGAAGCTCCTCATCTGTGCGGTTAGCGGTTTCGGCAATCATTTCTTTCTGCATACAGCAGCACCTCCTCTCCGAAAGGACTCATCTGCCTTTCTCACCGGCTAAGTAATTGGAAAACGGAAATTTCCGCTTAAGCCGTATGGAAATTTTTGATTTTTTTCGGTGTCTTTTCTGAATTCACAGGAGAAGTAATTGAAAACGCTGTTTTTCCGCCTAAGCCCGAAAAGTTCTCTGCATGTGCAAGCACATATAAAAAGGAAGCGTTCGGGTCATTTGCAAAAAACGAAAAAGTTTCTGCCCTTAAGCGGAAATTTGTGAAGTTCAATTACTTAGCCGTCGGAAGGGTGGAAGTCCGCCCTTACTGAAAAAGAAAGGGGCAGGAAGCCTATGAAGGATGCAAGAGGAAGACCGCTGGCCTACATCGCGTCCGCTTATTCCGGCGACATTCAGAGGAACACGAAGGCATCCCGTATCTACAGCAGGTTTGCTGTGGAGCAGGGGTATGCGCCGCTGAATCCGATACTGAATCTTGTCGGGGTACTCTCGGATGAGACCGGCAGGGACACGGCTCTCGAAATCGATCTCGTTTTATTAAGGAAAGCGGATCAGCTTTTCGTTTTCGGGGAGCCGACGGCAGGAATGAAGCTGGAGATTGCGGAAGCGGAGAAATGTCATATCAGGACGAGATATTTTACGAAGCAGCTGGAGGAGATTACATGAAGATAAGCATTTTTACCGCCGACTGTGTCGGCAACGCGAAGAACTGCATGTATCCGCATGAGAAGGAGATCACGAACGCGGCGCAGCTTGCTACAGCACTGACACGCGACCATACCTGCGGACATTTCAGAGGAAATTACAGAAGCATCGGGAACTTTATCGGCTCCGACGTCATTGTGATGGATTTTGATAATGACGGTTCTGATGATCCGGAAGACTGGAAGACACCGCAGATGATCGTGGACATGATGCCGGATGTGAGTCTGGCCATCACGCCGAGCCGTCACAACATGATCCCGAAGGACGGGAAAGCTCCCAGGCCGAAGGGACATGTCTATTTCCCGATTGAATACATGGAAGATGCGGAGAAGTATGCGGCGATCAAGAGAGGAATTCAGGAGAAGTATCCGTTTTTCGACGGAAACGCCCTGGACGCTGCACGTTTTATTTTCGGAGCGGATATGAGTGAGAGCGACATACTGTGGCAGGACGGCTGGTGCAACATTGACGATGTGGTGCAGCCACAGTATGAGACAAAACAGGATGCGCCGGATTCAAAGGGAGTTATCCCACAGGGAAGCCATAACAAGACGCTTTCCCGTTTTGCAGGCAGGATCTTGAAGAAACTCGGCAACTGCGACAAGGCGCAGCAGGTTTTCCTGGATGAAGCCGCCAAGTGCGAGACGCCGCTTCCGGACACGGAGCTCGATACCATCTGGAATTCGGCTCTGAAATTCTACCGGAATACGGTCAGCAAACAGAGCGGCTATGTCCCACCGGATCAGTATAACGACGATTTCGGCGGAAGAGGCGGCGACCTGAAGCCTGACGACTACTCCGATATCGGAGAAGCGAAGGCGCTCGTCGCGGAATACGGCGATGAACTTAAATATACGGACGCTACCGATTATTTAAGGTACGACGGAGACTGCTGGCGCGACGACAAACAGATGACGGTCGGAGCGACGGAGGAGTTTCTCGATCTGCAGCTTGCCGATGCGGAAGGTGAGGTTGAGAGAACAAAGAAGGCTCTGATGTCCGCCGGTGTCACCGAGGCTGTGATTAACGCAGGCGGGAAGAAGCTCGAAAAGCAGGTGACCGATGCGGGCGGCGATTCGCTGAAGCTCTTTTTCGCATACCTCGGAGCGGTCACGTATCTTTCGTTCGTGAAAAAGCGCAGGGATTACAAATATATTGTGTCCACCATGAATGCGGCAAAGCCGATGATCGCGATGAGCGTGAATGACCTTGACCGCGACGGCATGCTTCTCAATACGCCGTATGCGACATTTGACCTGACAAAGGGCATTATGGGAGAAAGACCGCATGACCCGGCTGACCTCATCACGAAGATCACGGATGTTTCACCCGGAAGTGAGGGCAGGGACATCTGGCTGAAGGCACTCGATACATTTTTCTGCGGGAATCAGGAACTGATCGATTACGTGCAGGAGATCGTGGGTATGGCAGCGGTCGGCAAAGTCTATCAGGAGCATCTCATCATCGCGTACGGTGACGGTGCAAACGGGAAGTCGACGCTTCCGGAGTGCGTTCGGAATGCCATTGATGCCTACCGCGAGGAGAATAACTGGCTCGGGCATTTCATTTCGGACTGCTGCGATACGGATCCGGTTCTTTCGGAAAAATCCGGGGAGCTTTACCAGCAGTATCGCGCGTACTGCCTGCAGACCGGTGAATATACCAGGAGCACGGCGGATTTCTATTCCGCTTTGGAGAAGGCAGGATACCACAAGAAGAAAACAAACAAGGGCTCGTTCGTTTACGGCCTGGCCCTTCGCAGCGGACAGGATTTCCTGTAATGGAATTGTGCCGGGTGACGGTCGTGACAGTCATTCCGGCACTTGTTTTTATTTTGCGAATTTTCCGTAAATGCAGTATTTAAGCCAAAAGTGACAGTCGTGATAGTCCTCTATAAAACTCTGTATAGGGTGAATTTTTACCTGAAAAATGCCCTATAGGGAGGTTTACGGGGAGAGTATCACGAACGTCACTTTTTTACGAATGACGGAGGTTGCGATGCGAGAAAAAGAGATTGAAGGGCGTCTGGTTTCCGAGACAAAACGGCGCGGAGGCCTGTGCCTGAAATGGGTGTGTCCCGGATTTGACGGGGGCCCCGACCGGATCATTCTGATGCCGTACGGGAAGGTAGGATTTGCGGAACTTAAAGCGCCGGGCAGAAAACCGAGGCTGTTGCAGGCATCGAGGCACCGGCTTTTTCGGAAGCTGGGGTTTGCAGTATATATCATTGATGATCCGGAACAGGTCACGCCCGTTCTTGATGAGATAGGAGGGACAGGAAGTGGAGAAGTTTAAGCCGCATGAATATCAGGAATACGCAATCCGGTACATTATCGAGCATCCTATAGCTGCCATATTTCTTGACTGCGGAATGGGGAAAACGGCTATCACCCTGACGGCTCTTATGTATCTGATGTATGAGAGCTTTGAGGTTCAGAAGGTGTTGATTGTGGCTCCGCTGAGGGTCGCAAAGAATACCTGGCCGCAGGAGATTGAAAAATGGGAGCACCTGAAAGGACTGCGATATGCCGTCGCGGTCGGTACGGCTGAAGAACGTATCGCCGCATTGAAAAGTGATTCGGACGTGTACATCATTAATCGTGAAAATCTGACCTGGCTGATCGAGAAGAGCGGACTGCCGTTCGACTATTCGATGGTCGTTCTGGATGAGCTTTCATCCTTTAAGAACTGGCAGGCAAAGCGCTTTAAATCCTTTATGCGGGTCAGACCGAGGGTAAAAAAGGTAGTCGGTCTTACCGGTACGCCTTCTTCAAACGGATTGATGGATCTCTTTGCCGAGTTCAAATGCCTGGATATGGGCGAGCGGCTGGGACGATTCATCGGATATTACAGGCTGAATTATTTCAAACCGGATAAGACTAACGGGCAGATCGTTTACAGTTATAAGCCGCTGCCGGGTGCGGATAAGAAGATATATGACAAAATATCCGACATCACCATTTCCATGAGTTCCGTTGATTATCTCGATATGCCGGAACTTATCAATTCGGAGTATCCGGTTTATCTGTCGGAAAAGGAAGAATATGCTTACACGCAGATGTGCGAGGAGCTTGTCCTGAATGTCACCAAAGGAATGGAGATCACGGCAGCAAATGCCGCCGTCCTGTTCGGAAAACTCTGCCAGCTGGAAACGGCGCGATCTATACCGATGCCGGAGAGATGGTGGAGATCCATGACCGGAAGCTTGACGCATTGGAAGATATCATCGAAAGCATGAATGGGAAACCGCTTCTTGTGGCCTACTGGTATAAGCATGATTATGACCGGATCGTAAAACGGCTGAATGAGCGGGACATTCCGTACGAGAAGCTGGATTCGGATGATTCTATCAGGAAATGGAACCGCGGAGAGATTCCGGTTGCCCTAATCCACCTTGCTTCTGCGGGCCACGGCCTGAATCTTCAGGACGGAGGCCATGTACTTTGCTGGTACGGGATCACCTGGTCTCTGGAACTTTATCAGCAGACTGTCGCGAGATTGTATCGGCAGGGACAGTCCTCCGGAACGGTTATTGTACAGCATATTGTAACGAAGGGAACCATTGACGAAAAGATCCTGAAAGCCCTCGAAGGGAAGAATACGACACAGGCGGCACTGATCAATGCGGTGAAGGCTGTTATCAAGAAATGAATATCCTTAAGCGGAAAAAGCCTCTTTTCAATTACTTATCTGTCAGAAAGGAGGCTTTTTTCTTATGGACGGATATCAGAGCCTGGCAAATGCAATAGTGGAGCTTGCCGCAAAGATTACAGGAGATCGCTGAAAGCGCTGAAGAAAAATCCGAGAAATCGGGAAGCAATGTCAATGGCGATGGAATGTGAACGATTTTTCAAGTCGGAATGGATAAAGGCTCTGACAAGTGTCGACGGCGAATACATTATGAACAGATTACGGGAGGAGGCGAGAAGCCTATGACTGCGAAAGAGTATCTGAGTCAGGCGCACCGGCTGGATATGCGGATTCAGAATCTGAACGATCAGATCGAGAGCATGAACGCGCTTGCTACGAAGGTGACATCGACCGTGAGCGATATGCCGCGTTCAGCATCTCGAAATGTCCACAGGACGGAAGATATTATCGTGAATATCATGGAGTTTCAGGATGAACTGGAAGAGGCAATGAATAAGCTCGTGAATCTGAAACGGGATATCTGGAACACAATATCGAAGCTGGATAATGACGAATACCGGGTGCTTTTGGAGAAGCGGTATCTGTCAAGCGAGCGGTGGGAAGAGATCGCCGTTGAGATGGGTTACAGCATCGACCACATCTTCCGGATGCACCGCGAAGCCCTTGATCTGATAAAGGTTCCGAAACATAACAGTAAATAACAGAGATTAACAGTAAGGTCATGTGTTATTGTTATGTTGTCGAAATTGAAAATGATGAAGCCTCGATGGGAGCAATCCTGCCGGGGCTTTTCTTATGGAGGCGCGTATGAAGAACAGACAGAGGCAGCGGGAGAACCGCAGACGTTATAAGACCGATCCGAAAAAGAACGCTTCCGGGTGTACGGACATGACGGCTTACAAAGCTATCAGAAACGTAACCCGACAGGAGAAGAGGGTGAGATGTAATGGCAAGAAAGCCTGATCATCCGTGTGCCCATCAGGGCTGCCCGAGGCTTGTTCCTGTCGGACAGAAGTACTGCGAGGAGCATCGGAAGATGCATCCTGAAGATAGCCGCTCTGCTTCGGCACGCGGTTACGGAAGGCGATGGCAGAAAGCATCAAAAGCGTTCCTTGCTTCGCATCCTCTCTGTGAGGAGTGCCTGAAGCGCGGAAGATATACAAAGGCAACTGTCGTTGATCATATCGTTCCGCATCGTGGCGATCCGAAGCTGTTTTGGGACAGGAGAAACTGGAGAGCGCTGTGCAAGCGGTGCCACGATAAGAAGACAGGAAGAGAGGATTCGAATCCGTTGTACAGATACTGAGATGAATTAGTGCCTATTTGTAAATATCTGGCAGTCCTGAAAGAAAATCTTCTGAACAGAGTTTACGAACTTTTTCTGGAAGATTACTTATGTGGAATGATTTATCCAGGAATGCAAAATGATTATATACTTTGTCTGAATTTTGCTTATAGAGGATGGCTACTATATCATATGCACTTTTGCTTTTTGAAAAGCAATCTTCATCACGAAGAGATTCTACATGAAAAACTTCATTGAGAAGCGCCCCGGCAGCATCAAATTGCTGATTGAAACACAATGAGAAATTTAGGTCGGTTGTTCCGAATTTATATGTTCTGGTTGATGTTGCAATTTCCTCAAGCATAAAGCTTTCTGCCGTGGCAAGAGTTGCGACGGAATCCAAATGCTTTAGCTTCCTCTGGCAAAGGGAGAACGGATGAGTAGAAGTAAAGTAAATCTGTTTTTCAGTCAGCTTTCTACGCACAGCAAGCTTATAAAAAGCGTTGGCAGACAGATTAGACTCCACACCGGTGAGATGTTTGAAGCTGTCAGTTTTATAAATGACTTCAATATATCGATTGTCGAAGAAGTAAAGGAATTTGCGTCCGACAAGATTTGCCTTGTACAGTGAGGCTGCATGGCATACAGTTTTGGCTGTATCAATTCGATCTTGTTTTTTGCTCATGTCAGCCTCCATAGAAAAATAAAGCACTGGATAACATAAAGTCATCCAGCGCTTCCTGAACTTATAAAAAGCGGTTTTATGCTGGCTGTCAGCCTCGGCATCCTTCCGAACGCCTGAGAAGTCGCCGGAATTTAAAGTCCCCGGCGCGGACTCACCTTTCTCCCGGTGCGGGCTCGATATCCTTCCGGATATCTGGTGAGTCTTGCAATTAACCTGCGCAAGCACAGTACAGCTTTTACGTGCCGCTACACGGAACCATTTGGTTCATCTATATAATATCACGGACGTCAAGGTATCTCAATGAAAATATTAAATTGTCAGACGAATATTCGTGCCTGACCGGGGGCGGGTATGAATCCCTGTGAGCCACGGCCCGGAGACCGCCCCCCTCTCGCGTGCAAAACCGCGAAATTCAAGGGAGGGGGTCTATAGGGCAGTCAGACATAAGAAAAATGTGAAATTTACCGCAGAAATGCCGTGTTTTGGCACTTCCTGCGGTATTTTTATGCGCCGGCTTCGGCTGGCGCGGCAGTCAAAATGATATCGCTTCCGGCGGATTATCCGGCAGGAGGAGCGGATTTTCGAGGACAGAAAATGCAGGAAAACACTGAATTTGCGCGGAATGTCGCGAAACGGTTCTGTCCGTGGTGCGGCACTCCGGTCAGCTACAAAAGCAGGGGAAGGCCGCAGACCTTCTGCTCAGTGAGATGCCGGTGGGCATTTGATAAGTACAGGCAGCGGCACAAGGAGATGTTCGATGAAGACAGCAGAATTGAAGGTGCTTCCGGTGAGCGTTCTGAAGCCGGCGGCATACAATCCCAGGAAGAAACTGAAGCCTGGCGATAAGGAATATGAAAAGATCAAAAAGTCCATTCAGGAATTCGACTTTGCGGATCCGCTGGTGGTGAATGCCGACATGACGATTATCGGCGGACACCAGAGATTATCCGTAGCGATGGAGCTCGGATATACCGAAGTGCCATGCGCCGTGGTCGATGTCGACAAGGCCAGAGAGAAAGCTCTGAATGTTGCGCTGAATAAGATCACCGGCGCGTGGGACGAGCAGATGCTCGCGGAACTCCTGAAGGATATCGAAGCGAGCGGTCTGGACGCTATGGTGACCGGTTTCGAGCCTCCGGAGATGGAGCAGCTGTTCAATAAGGTCGCCATGAAGGAAGTCAAGGAAGATGACTTCGATGTGGAAGCGGAACTGAAGAAGCCGACGTTCTCAAAGGTCGGAGATATGAAGACTATATCCGCTCCTCGCATGACTACTATCTGGAAGAAGTCGTCAGCAATTATTACCGAATCTGTGTAGGTAGAGGCGGTGATCCAGATAAAACGAGGGCATTTACCATCCGCTGTCCTACCTGTGGCTAGGTGATGCGAAAAGTATCTTTAGGAAGCAATAAAAACCAGCTGGCACTTTATACCTGCCAGAACTGCAATCATTAATAGGAGGATTATAAAATGATTTTTGCTATGTCCAGAACCAACCCAAAGTCTGACACGTTCAATACGATGAACACTTACTACAGCGATGAATACGCCGAAAGAATGTGCAACCTGTATCTCAGTGACGAGCTCGTTTTAGACGATAAGAACAGCGCATATCTGACGCGTTATCGTCTTCATGCAAGACAGCCGCACACGATCGATATGGCGCTTCGGTATACGATTAAGTGTCCTCACTGCAACAGCTATCTGAAGCAGATCGGAAGATGCAGAAATTCTCATGAGCTTGGCTTATATGCATGCCCTGCTTGTGATCATAGAAAGACAAATGGAGGTAGATGATGAATAACAAGTATATGAGTGCGATCAGCACACCAGAATATGACCATGTATTTTGGAATGCCCTTAGAGGAAAGGCAGCAGATGTCACCAGGCTGGAAGCCGGTAAGCTCCGTAATGTGAATACTTACGGCCTTCCAAGCAGTGACGAGAAGCAGATGGAGGAGGAACTCAAGAAGGAGAGCCTTCCACGCCGCATCACCACGATGATCTATGCCCTTGGGAATGAGTTCACGATCATGCAGCGTGATACGGAGGATACGGCTGCCTGGGTGAAGGAAGGCGCAAGTATTCCAATCTACGATGGAATCAATGACTTCGAGCGAAACAATATCGGATTCTTCAAGCTGGCTGGTATCACCAAGTTTGATCAGGACTTTACGCGTGATGCCACATTTAACTTTCGAAAGTATCTGATGGATCGCATTGCAAAGACCATGGGTCGCTCCGAGGAGGAAGCGTTCATCGTCGGTGATGGACTCAAGATGCCGACCGGCATCACCCATCCGGAGAAGGGTGCCATGGTAGAAGTCACGACTACCGAGCTTTCCTATGATGACGTGATCAAGCTGTTCTTCTCTCAGGAAGCGGAGTATCGGGACAGGGCACGATTCATCATGAACGATCAAACCGCACTGCAGCTCCGCAAACTCAAGGATGCGGATGGCAACTACCTGTGGAGAAGTAGCGATGATACCATCCTCGGCAAGCCGGTAACCATCTCCAACTTCATGCCTAACGCGGAAGCTGGAAAGATGCCGCTCGTCTTTGCGGACACCTCCTACTACTGGTGGGTGATTCGTAAAACCATCAGCATTCGTGCTCTGATTGAAAAATTCGCCGCAAATGATCAGATCGGATATCTGTCCATGGAGTTCCTGGACGGAAAGCTGGTCCGTAGAAAGGCAGCAAAGGCTATTCAGATTGGCTGATACCAGACATGAATAAATATCGTTTTTGCGATCCCCCGCCTGTGGTCCATTGCGGGGGACGCTTATATTATGACCCTACACTGAGGTCAGAAAGGAGATAACGATGGAAGACGCTCTTGCCATTCCGTTCTATAAGAAGTACGCGTTATCGCCGCAGGAAGCAGGTGCGTACTTTCATTTAGGGGAGAAGAAGATCAAGCGAATTGCGCAGGACCATCCGGATGCATCCTTTGTGCTCTACAACGGATCGCATCTCCTGATTCTTCGCACAGAATTCGAGAATTTCCTCCGCGAAACGACCTCCGTTTAAGTTTTCTTTGTATGCCAAATCCGTTGACTAATGCAGCATTTAGAGTGATGTATGTAACACGTCAAAAGCCAGAAAGGAGCTAAGTTATGCCACGAATGAGAGCGACCGTAAGGCGCGATAAGAAGAAGCGAATCCTCCGTCCAGGTGAGTCCCAGAGAGCAGATGGAAGATATCAGTATAAGTATCAATCAGGAGGAAAACCGCACTTTGTGTACAGTAACCGCCTGGAACCAACCGATCCAATACCAACAGGGACGAAGCCAGGTAAATCACTACGAGAACTAGAGCAGGAAATCGGCTTCAAGGAGATCTGTTGCCCTAATCACTGTGATGACAGCATGACCGTATTAAGCCTCGTGATCAGGTACCTTGCGACGAGGAAGAATGTGAAGCTCAACACACTGACAAGCTACAACTTTGTAGTAAATGCCCTTAAGAAAGAGGATTTTGCAAAGAAGAGCATCGGCTCCGTCAAGCGTTCCGATGCTAAACTCTGGCTGATCAGCATGCAGGATCGAGGACGCGGCTACAGTGCGATTCACACCATCCGGGGAGTAGTCAGACCAGCCTTTCAGATGTCGGTCGATGATGAGATCATACGTAACAACCCGTTTGAGTTTCAAATGAAGGATGTGCTGGTCAATGACAGTGTAAAGCGTGAAGCCATTTCCAGAAATGACATGAATATCTTTCTGAACTACGTGAAGAACGACAAATGCTACTGTAAGTACTACGATGCAGTGAACGTTCTTTTTCATACAGGACTTCGAATTTCGGAGCTCTGCGGCTTGACGGTTTCAGACATCGACCTAGAGAACAGGATCCTCAACATCGACAAGCAGCTGCAGCGTGATCGGAGCGGTAAGTACTATATAATTAGTACGAAGACGGCTTCCGGAATGCGCCTGCTTCCGATGACGGATGAAGTCTACGAATCCTTCCAGAACATCCTCCGGGACCGTAAGAAGAAGGCGCCGAAGATCGAGCCCATTATCGATGGCAAGACACAGTTTCTCTTTTTCGATGCTACCGGCAAACCAACCGTGGCTATGCATTGGGAGCATTACTTTAAGCACATGCTTGAAAGGCATAATGAAATCTTCAAGTACCAGCTTCCGAAGATCACGCCGCACGTCTGCCGCCATACCTACTGTACGAATATGGCGCTGTCCGGAATCAGCCCGAAGACCCTGCAGTACCTTATGGGCCACAGTACGATTGATGTAACCATGAACGTCTACACCCATATCAAGTTCGGTGATGCCCAGAAGGAAGTTGAAAACTGGGAAGCAAAGCAGCAGAAGGACCTCGGCAGCGCGAGAGAAGAACTCGAGCAAATGGGGAAGGCAAGCCCGAAGGTTATTCCTATAAAGAAGAAAGCGTAAAAATATGGTAATCAGAGAATGGAGCTCGTAACAATATGCTACGAGCTTTTTTTAATTTCATCAGCAAAACAAATATAAATTGTGTCGTTTTCAGAGAATAAGAAAATATATGTTGAGGGTACCGGCATTACCGAATAGAACTTATGCTCAATAATACTTTGATAAGAAATTTCAGGAATAGTATGTGTAATGGATATTTTTTCATCTATAGTTGTTTGACAAGTAAAGAGATGAATTTTTTGGTGTGGCAAAAGCGAATAGCTTAGTAATACAAAATCATGAAGAAGATCAAGAGACATTTGCTGCTTGATTTTGTCAGAAAATTTTACTTTCATATAGGTTCCTCCTTGTAGTCGTGCATATTAACTCTGACAAGCATATATATCAAGTACTGCCCACTGAAGAATGGTGGCAAAATTAGTGGGCCACTTGAAATAAACATTTGTTTGCGCTATAAATCTTTATAAGATGAAATGTATCAAAGACGATTATTAGTTGAAGATAGATTTGCATGTATAGAAATGGAGCGTAAATGACAGGAAACGAAGTAAAACTGAAGTGTTATGAGCACTTAAGAGAAGAATTAAAGAAAAAAGATATTGAAGCTGTGATGAGAGGCGATAACTGGAAACAGTTAATGTGCCTCATGGCTGACACGTTCAATACGATTGCGGCAAAGGCTGAGTCAGAGTCTGATGTGGCGACAAATATTGATGCTGAAATTCTTGCTCTTTCCCACAATGTATTAGAACCAAGTGGTGTAAAAGGATTTGAACTTAAAAAAGAGCATAAGGTAGTTATCGAAAAGTCAAGACCTATTGATCCCGATGGCGTTTATCGTTCTCAGGCGGACGGAAGCGTCGGAAGAAATGGCAGAATCGATAGTAAGTATGCGTCTGTTGTAATTGAGTATAAGCAGCCGTCAACTTACAAAAATAAAGCCGATACAGACAAAGCATATTTCCAGGAGCTGGAGTACCTGAATTCGCTTTTCGAGGAAAATGATGGTACTTACCTTGGTATTGTGACCGATGGAAAACGTTGTCAGTTTGTGTTGTTTAATAAGCATGTTAAAAAGATCTACGATTCAGACATAATGATGGTACATCCGGAAACGGATGTCTGTAAATTAAATGCTTCGATGGTTGATAGAATGATTAGATCTATTATTAACCTTCAGGTAAAAGCGCTGAATTCAGAAAACCTCATTTCAGATCTGGTGAAAGAAGAGAAAAGCGGTAAAAATGTCATTTTTCACTTGACGGCATCTTTGTATAATTCTTTGTCAACAATGGATAGTATCACCTCCGTATCTTATGGTCAGTGGATGAACAATTTTGGGCTTTCACATGATGATGCATCAAAGCAAAAGGCAATCGAGGACAGGAGAAGGGATCTTGCTGAGTTAATTGACAGAGAAAAGATTGGCACCGACGAAGAGTATAAGATTTTATTTGCGCTCCAGACATCGATTGCAATTTTGGCAATGCTTATCGCATATAGAGTCGTAATCCTTGTGAAAGGTGAAAAGCATGCATCTTTCCGCGATCTTCTTGAGATGAATATTGATCAGAGAAGAATTGAACTCGGAAAAATTGCAGAAGGAACCGTTTCAATCGAATTGAATGTATTCAACCTTCTTGAAACCGGATGTTTTTCATGGCCGTTTCATGAGATGTACTGGACAGAGTCGACAAACTTTTATGTCAAGGAAATCATTGAAACCTTGATGAGATACGAGACCATGCCTGAACTCACCGATAGAACTGGTGATTTGTTCAGAGAGCTTTATATGTCGATTATGCCGACAAGTGTTCGCCATTCGCTGGGAGAATACTATACGCCTGAATGGCTTGCAGAAAATGTAATAAACACAGGTTTAGAGTATGTCTCCTATGATAAGGAAAACATTCGCGTGATGGATTCAACTGCTGGATCAGGAACATTTATTCAGAAAGTTATTGAAAAGAAACGAGACAAGTATTGCGATAAGTCAAATGAAGAGATTTTGACAAACATCCTCAATGAGGTTGCTGCTATTGATGCTAACACACTTGCTGTAATTTTGGCAAGAATTAACTATTTCTTATCAATTGCAGATCTTATTGACGATAAGGATCATGAGATCTATATTCCTGTATTTATTGGAGATTCTTCTATTCCGACAGTTAACAAACTGAGTAAGAATAAGTCCTATTATATTGATACAATTCAGACTGGGGACGGAAATAGTATTAAAGTCGAAATACCTGTTCTTAGTACAAAAAATCAGAAGAACTTCATTAAGGAGATGCACACATTAGCTCTGTTTGGAGATTCTGATGAAGTCATGTTAAAAAACAGACTTAGTAAACTCTGTTCTAACGAAGTTGATCTGGAAGAAATCACTAGTTCATGGCAGGAATTAAAGGAAAAAGGATTAATTACTCCTGCTGTTGTGAACTCAATGATCAATAGTTACCTGCTTTGTAACATTGGCAAGTTCGACTTAATTGTGGGAAATCCACCGTGGGTTGACTGGAAAACACTTCCTTCAGTGCATAGAGAAAACAAGAAAGAAACTTGCTATGCAAGAAATCTCTTTTCAGGAGATGGCAGAACTGGAGGAAATAGTCTCAACATTTGTGCATTGATTTCTAATGTATCAGCAGAAAACTGGCTGGCAAAGGATGGTGTAATGTCAATTTTGATGCCACAGAGTTTGCTGTTTCAGCAAAGCTATGAGGGATATAGAGAATTTACCCTTTTCGATGGCCGTAAGTTATATTTCCAGGAAATTGTGGATTGGTCCAAGTCGGGGCATCCATTTTCTCCGGTACAGCAGCTGTTTTGCACATATGTTATTTCAGAATCGCCTAAGGACTATACGCATGGTATTCCATTGAAACAGGTGGTTCTTAACAAGGGAAATAAACTCGAAAATATTAAAGCACTGATCAATGATCATAATTTTTCTGATTATTTCGCGGTGAATTCAGGCGTTGTAGGAAAAGCGTCAAGTTCAAGATCAGCCTTTACGTACGCTAAAAGTACAGAGGAACTTGAAGAGTTTAATTCAGTTACAGGTGAGTCAATGTACATCGGACGAGAGGGGGTTGAGTATTATCCTCAGGAACTGCAGCTGCTTCGACTTACGAAAGTTAATACAAATCGACAGACTGTGGAACTGGAAAGTTATCAGAGCACGAGATCAAAGATTTCTGTTGGAAAACGCACCCCTGCATTGGAGACAAAATACTTGAGACCGCTGATTAAGGGTATTAATATCACCCGCTTCAATGTGGCGCCATCAGAGTTTATTGTTGCGTTCCCTTATGATAAAACGCATAGTCAAGTGCCGTTAAACAAAGAAGAACTTCTCGACGAGTCTCCAAAACTTCTGCAGTACTATGAGTCCAATAAGGAATACTTAACTGTCCAAACAGAGTATAGTGATAAAATTATTGGGAAAAAGGGAGCGCCATATTATGCGCTTGCAAGGACTGGTAAATATTGCCATGCTGATTGGTATGTAATTTTTAGGGATAATACGAAATGGGTATCAGCGGTAACTGGCGCTATTGATACAGAATGGGGTGGCAGAAAAAGGCCTGCATTCCAGAATCATTGTGTATCCATCTGTGAGAAGTCAGATGGAACATTTATTACTGAAGATGAAGCTCACTACATCTGTGCGATTCTGAATTCTCATATTGTTGAAGATTACATTTTATCAACCAGTGATAAGAGAACATTCAAAATTCGTATTCCAGTTCGCATTGAGGAATATGATAAAAAGAACGCTGTGCATTTACGACTTGTTGAACTTTCAAAAAAGGCTCATGATTGCCACAACGAGTTTGGAAAGGTTGAAATGATTAGATCAGAAATCGATAAGCTTTATCTGGAATCCTTAAGATAAAAAAGGTAACACACATCCCCGTTACTACTACAATTACTACTAATGACTGCTGTGTTATGCCGGGTTAAGCGGTTTTATGCCACATCTGCCACTTGCCCGGCATTTCTGTACTATTTGAAGAAAGTGCGCATTTCCGGGCTATTTCCGGCATACGTGCGCATGAAAGGACGAGAAAAAATGGCCACGAAGGTGCTTTTTATCTGCCACGGCAATATCTGCCGCAGCGTCAGCGCACAGTATATTTTTCAGAATCTGGTGAATCAGAGGGGATGTGCGGATCGGTTTGTGATTGATTCGGCGGCGGCAACCAGAGAGGAAATCGGAAATCCAATCTATCCGCCGATGGCATCTGAGCTGAGAAGAAGGGGCGTGCCTCTTGGGACGCACAGGGCACGTCAGCTGACACGAGCAGAATATGACAACTGGGATCTGATCATCGGAATGGACGATGAGAATCGGAGTGACATGATGCGGATTCTGGGAAGCGACCCGGAAGGAAAGGTTCATCTTCTGATGGAATATACAGATCGTCCGAACCACAGGATCGAGGACCCGTGGTGGACGGACCGGTATGGAGTGGTATTTGATGATATTGCGGATGGATGCAGCGGGCTGCTGAAGAATCTTAACTTCCGATGAGGGTTAAACGATCTAAATGTACTACGATTTCAAGGTCAAAATACCAGCTCTTTTTTTAATCAAGTGACATGAATTATCTGGTGTTGATCTTGACTGTATAGTGTTTTGTTGCTCGCTTCATGATGGAATTCGCCGATACCTCATCGTTGAGAATCATCGCCTTCCAGTTCTCCGGATCACGTTGAGAGCAGACGATAGTACTCTTTTTCTGTTCATTTCGCTTTTCAAATAATTCGAAAAGAATCTTGATCTCACGCTCGTTCTTTTAGCGCAACCATACTCTCCGGCAGTTCTTCGCTGTGAAAATAACCAACGTTATAACGATTGCAGGCTTTGATGCCGATGGCCTTTGCAAGATAAGACTTTCCGGCATCGGACTCGCCGAGAATGCAGAGGTTATATCCTCGTTCAATGACGTTTACCCAAAATCCATGGTGCAAGCTTTTGATTCTACAACAGGAAAGCACTTGCATTTCCGGGAGAAAGGGTTGATACTGTCAGTAATAGTAAAACGATTTACCCGGTAATGGAATGATACCTGTCATAATCTGCAGAATGGGGGAGCAACAAATAGACGGGTTCTCTGAAAACAACAATGATTGCCGCAGAGCCGCGGCGGGGGTGTGAATATGATGAGAGTTCCGAAACCGGTCAGCAGCCGTATTTTGCACGTCAAAAGGACGGACCATGGGGTCGTTCTCACCAGCAAACGCTATAAAATGCGGATTTTGGCCGTTTCTCCTTCGATTTTGTCCATTTCTTATACGGAGAGGAGGACATTCAGCCATGAAGAAAAGCCGGAGCTTGCCGGGAATCTGCCTGGTTCCGATTTATTGTGCACACAGGAGAAGTACCTGATACGTCTGCGCACAGCAGTCATCACGGCAGAGGTCAGCCGGGAAACGGGAAGGATAGCCTTTTATAAGACGAACCTGACGGACCCGGACGCACCAGGAGAATTGCTGTTTGCGGAGTCTGAAGAAAGGCCGCATGAAATGGAGGAATTCTCTTCGTATCGTCTGACTGACGAGGTGAGAGAAGGGGGGACCGCTACTACGGCAGACGGCACCAAGGATGTTCCAGATCAGGGCGCCAGGCGGCAGGTCGGTGTGTTGTATCATGTCCGGGAGAATTTTAGCCTTCAGGATGATGAAGCGGTCTACGGCATGGGCCAGATGGAGAACCAGTTCTGAATCTGCGGGGCAGAACGGTCTATGCGCATCAGGCAAACCGCAAAATTGCGGTGCCGCTGTTGATTAGTTCGCTCGGCTATGGCGTTTTATTTGATACGCTTTCACCTGTGGTCTTCCGTGATTCAGAACAGGGATCAAGCCTCTATGGGCACGCAGCGGAGGAACTGGATTTTTATTTCCTGGCCGGAGAAGACGGCCGCTTCCGGATGGATGGCGTCGTAGCGGCGTACCGGAAACTCACGGGGAAGGCGGCGCTGCTCCCCAGATGGTGCTTCGGCTATCTGCAGTCCAAAGAGCGCTACTGCTCGCAGGAGGAGTTGCTCTCTGTGGCGGAGACATACCGGAAGAAGCACATCGGTCTTGATGGAGTCATTCTGGACTGGTGCAGTTGGAAGGATGGGCAGTGGGGACAGAAGACACTTGATCCTGAGCGTTTTCCGGATGCTGCCGTGATGAATCATGCACTGCATCTGCAAAACGTACACAGTATGATTTCCATCTGGCCGAACATGGATGAAAGCTGCCCGGATTATCAGGAAATGAGAGAGCAGGGCTGCCTCCTTCCTGCAAGCCATCTGTACGATGCCTTCGACAGAAGAGCCAGAGAACTTTATTGGGGACAGACCCGGCGGGAGCTTTACCGGAGCGGCTTTGACGCCTTCTGGATGGATTCCAGCGAGGGCGTGACGCCTGAGTGGGGACATAGCATCAAACCGGAACCCTGGCAGATGATGCAGGAGTTCTTGATGGTCGCAGGCGCCTATATGCCGGAGAAACTGACAAATGCTTATTCCTTTTTTCATGCGCTCGGGGTTTATGAACATTTCAAAAGGAGCGAGAAGCGCAGGAAACAGGGCAGCCAAAGACGGCCTGTCATCCTGACAAGAAGCGCGACGATCGGACAGCAGCGGTATGGCTGCATTCTCTGGTCCGGAGATACCGGCGCGAGCTGGGAAACGCTTCGGGCGCAGGTTTTGCAGGTACAGAGCTTCTCTCTGTCCGGATTTCCCTACTGGTGCGTGGACATCGGCGGATTCTTTGTAAAACGTGGTGAGCCGTGGTATTGGGGCGGAGAGTATCCGCAGACCTGGAAGGACCCGGCATACAGGGAACTCTATGTCCGCTGGTTCCAGTTCGGCGCTTTTCTCCCGATTTTCCGGGCGCATGGGACAGACTGCAGCCGGGAGGTCTGGCAGATCAAGAGGCAGGAAGGGAAAAACAGCCCATCCTGTGACGCTCTGATTGGGACAATACGGCTTCGGTATTTCCTGCTTCCGTATATTTATTCTGAGGCGGGTAAAACCTGGCTCGAGGACGGGATGCTGATTCGGCCGCTGGTCAGTGCATTTCCGGATGACCGCACGGCAAGAGAGGCACAGTACCAGTATTTGTTCGGCCCCTCTCTGATGGTCTGCCCGGTGCTGAATCCGGGCATCCGGGAGATGGAGGTCTACCTTCCCCGCGGGACTGGCTGGTATGACTGGCATACCAGTCAGCGCTTTGAAGGTGGTCAGTGGATCCGGACAGAGACGCAGTATGACCGGATTCCGTTGTTTGTGATGGAGGGGGCGATCATCCCGATGGCAGACGGCGGAGTGGAGGCACCGGAGTGTGCAGCAGATGCGTTCCGTAAGGGTATGATCCGTTTCCGGGTCTATCCGGGCAGAGACGGATCCTATGCATATTATTCGGACGCGGGCGACGGTTATGGATATGAGAAGGGCGAGTACAGGCTGGAGCAAATGACCTGGAATGAGCGGCAGAGACAGCTTTTTTCTGATGAAAAGGCGGTTGAGGCGGCTGCCGTGACAGTGATCGAGGAATCAGTATAGGAGGGGAAAGAGGTATGAAAAACAAAAACAGAGCGATGCGTCAAATCAGTGCACAGATACTTCGGATTCGCACCGCGGAGAAGAAATTTCCGGTCAGTCAGAATCTGTATGGCATCTTTTTTGAGGATATCAACCGGGCGGGGGACGGCGGACTTTATCCGGAGATGATCCGGAACCGCAGCTTTGAGGATTCCATTCCGCCGGCATCTTCGAAACTGGACGAGCGGCACTATGCGCTGATCTCTCCGCAGGGTTGGAAGGATCAGTTCAACAACGGAGAGGGACTGACGCGCTGGATTTTGTCGAACCATCTGCAGATGACGGAGATCCCGGCATGGTATGCACAGGAAGGCACAATCTGTCTCGACCAGACGGACACGCTCAACCGGAACCGGGAGGCATCACTTGCCGTGTCGGGACCTGCCGGGGAGGCAGTGCTTTGTAACACCGGTTTTGCCGGAATGGCATTTGAGGCCGGTCGGCGCTACCACTGTTATCTCTTCCTCAAGGCAGATCGTCCGCTTCAGCTCACAGTATCTCTGTCTGACGCGGACGGGACATTGGTCGACGATACGCTTTCTGTTCCGGCAAGTGGGGAGGATTATGTCAGAATTGATACAACCCTGACGGTGGCAAGGAGCAGCCGGGCAGAAACGCCGGACCCGGAAAAGGCTTATCACGGACCGATGTCAGATGTGGGAATTCAAAATCCGGTAGAACAGACTGGAATGCTGAAACTGACTCTGCGCACGACGCAGGGACCGGTCAGCGCCAGAATCGGATTCGCGTCCCTGATGCCGGAGGAAACCTATCTGGGACACGGACTGCGGAAGGATATCGTGGAAAAGTTCGCAGATCTACATCCCGGATTCATGCGTTTTCCGGGCGGTTGTATCGTGGAAGGATTCTCTTCGGATACAGTATGGAGATTCCGGAATGAGGTGGGTCCGGTATGGGAGAGGCCGTCCCATCAGCTTCTCTGGCATTACCGCACCACAAACGGACTCGGGTTTCATGAATTTCTGCAGCTCTGTGAAGATCTCTCTATGGAGCCCATGTATGTCTTTAACTGCGGTATGACCTGCCAGGGCAGAAAACCAGTTTATTTTACGGGAAAAGAGTTTGACGATATTCTGCAGGATACGATGGATGCGCTGGAGTATGCGCTCGGCGGGATTGAGACGAAATGGGGGAGCCTTCGTGCAAAGATGGGACACCCGGCCCCCTTCCGGATGACTTATCTGGAGATTGGAAACGAGAACAGCGGTCCGGAATATCTGTCACGGTATCGCATCTGTTATAACGCCATCCATGTAAAATACCCGCAGATCCGGATTGTGGCCAATACACATGTGGAGCAGGACGGGCTTCCCTGCGACATTGTGGATGAACACTTTTACGACACGGCGGAATTCTTCGCACAGAACGCAGATTTTTACAGCCCTTACGACAGAAAAGGGCCAAAAGTTTTCATCGGAGAACAGTCGGTCAACAAGGGGTGGACTGGTAAATTTTACGGAGCGCTTGGTGAAGCGCAGTTCCTGATCGGCGCGGAGCAGAATCAGGATCTGGTGGAACTCATGAGTTATGCGCCGCTTCTTGAAAATGTGAATTTCATGGCATGGTATCCGAATCTGATTCTGTTCACGCAGAACCAAAGTATCGGCATTCCGAGCTATTATGTCTGGAAGCTGTTTGGCACAAGACGGGGGAAGACCGTGATTGCCTCGGAGGAGAAGACAGCCCGTATCCGTCTGCCTTACTACGGCGGCTGTGCCCTTCTTGGAAAATATGGACTGCAGTACCGGAATCTCCACTGGACAGAGAATAGAGATGGTGGGGATAACACGGTATTGCAATCAAAAGAGTGCCATGCTGGCGGCGATGCGCCCTCCCATCTTCTTCTTGGACATCCTGAGGAACAGAAGGATGATTCGGTCATCATCCGGCAGGCGGATGAGAAACAACTGGAAGCGGCGCGCTACACCCGCTTTCTGCCAGAGGATATTCTTGCGATATTCGGCAGTGATACCGCCCGAAGCTTCACCTTTACAGTGAGCGTGAAACGAAGAAAGGACACGCCGATTCTCATGGGTCTGTACGCTGGTCTGCAGCCCGCCTGTGTCTACATTCCGGATGAGACGAATCCGCCGGAAAAGTGGAATGCAGGGGATATCAAGCCATTGATCTGGAAGATCGAGGATACCCGCAGCGTGGTCATTCAGCAGGAATTTCCGAAAGACCGGATTCTTGCCCAAAAGGATGGACTGCCTATGGGCGGGGAGGATGACTACGTCGCACTCCGCGCGGAAGGAGACGGGGAGACGGTGAAGCTCTATGCAGACGGAGCTTTGATTCATGAGGTAGGGCTCCCGGATTTTGCCGCGATGAAGACCGTTGTCACGGAGACGGAGACAGAAATACTGATCAAGGGGGTCAACATGGGAGCTGAGAAGATACCGCTGCATATTTTGCTTGACTGCGGTGTGGAGCGATGCTTCCGGGAGGAACGCATTGATGGAGACCCGGATGCGGAAAATGATTTTGTGCACCCGGACCGTGTCGGCATCCGGACGGCAACATGCTTCGGTGCGGGCAGGAGTTTTGTCTATGAGGCGGAGCCGCACAGTGTCTATGTGCTCACGCTGACAAAGAAAGCAGAGGAGGGAGACTGATGAAACATGGAGACAGGATGCTTGCGGTGAACCCATATCTTCCGTCCTGGGAATATGTGCCGGACGGGGAACCGCATGTCTATGACGGGCGGGTTTATGTATATGGGTCCCATGACTGGTTTGGCGGCTGCGTATACTGTCCTGGAGATTATGTGGGATGGTCGGCGCCCGAGGACGATCTGGGGAACTGGCGTTATGAGGGCGTCATTTATGAGAAGACGCAGGATCCCCTGAACAGAGACGGCTCCGCGTGTCTTTATGCGCCGGATGTCACAGAGGGACCGGATGGAAGATACTATCTGTACTATGTGCTGGATCACTTTGACGTTGTTTCCGTGGCGGTTTCCGATACACCTGCGGGAAAGTTTCAGTTTTATGGTTATGTTCACTATCCGGACGGCACAAAGCTGGGCCACCGGGAGGGAGACGAGCCGCAGTTTGATCCGGGTGTCCTGACGGAAGGAGATCGGACATATCTGTACACGGGATTCTGCGGTTTTCATGACAAAACAAGACACGGAGCGATGTGTACGGTGCTTGGTCCGGATATGCTGACAGTCATGGAAGCTCCGGTCTTCATTGCACCGGGAATGTGTTATGCTGATGGCACGGATTTTGCACACCACGCATTTTTCGAGGCACCGTCCATCCGGAAGATCGGAAGTGTATATTATTTCGTCTATTCGAGCGAGGTAATGTATGAGCTGTGCTATGCCACCAGTAGCAGCCCGACCGGAGGATTCCGGTACCGCGGCGTGCTTAGCGCCAACAATGATCTGCACATTGACAGTTACAAACCGGCAGAACGTCCGATGTATTACGGCGCCAACAATCACGGCGGTCTGGTCAGGGCAGATGGAAAATGGTTTATCTTCTATCACCGGCACACCAATGGGAGCAGTTTTTCGAGGCAGGGATGCATGGAGCAGCTTCATATGGCGGAAGACGGATCCTTCCGGCAGGCAGAGATGACCTCGTGCTGCGGCCTTGCTCCGCTCCCTGCGGAGGGCGAATATCCAGCCTATATTGCCTGCAGCCTTTTCTCAAAAGAAGAGAGCATTTATACTGATTTGGGCGGCGGGTTTATGGATTGCCGGTTCCCAAAGATTACGCAGGAGGCATCCGTGGAAAAGGGAGAATCCTTCATTGCCAATATGCACGACGGCGCGACGGCGGGGTACCGCTATTTTGATGTACATCATGTGACGGGAGTTTCGGTCAGTGTGCGGGGATATGCCAACGGGTGGTTTGAACTGAAGCTCTCTCCGGATGGGGAGGCCCTGTGCCGGATACCGGTTCACTACACGGATATATTTACGACGTTCTCGGCAGATTGTGTCATCCCGGATGGTATCCAGAGTATCTATCTGACCTATGCCGGACCTGGAACTGCGCAGCTCAGGTCCTTTGCCTTTCGAACGGCGTGATGCAGAGGAATGGCGGCGAAAACTGCAGATGGACTGATTTTGAAGTGGGATGAAGGGAAAAGATTATGGTGACGCTGAAGGAAATTGCAGAGGAGTGCGGGGTATCAGTCTCTACGGTCTCCAATGTCCTGAACGGAAGGAATAAGTCCAGCCAGGAGACCACAGACCGGGTGATGAAGGTGGTCAGAGAGAGAGGATATGAACCGAATCCGCTGGCGCAGGGGCTTCGCAGTCGGCGGACAAAGCTGATCGGCATCATAGCGGAGGACATCGCGCAGTTCACGACCCCGGAGATTGTCGAGGGCATCATGAAGAATCTGGAGGGACGCGGCTACAGCACGATCGTCAGCAACCTGCGTCTCTATGCCAGATGGAGAGACACGTGGTACGGCAATGAAGAGGAGCATCAGTCGGTGTTAAGACCGGTTCTTCAGCGCATGCTCCTTATGCATGTGGACGGCATTATTTATATCGCCGGTCATGCGAGACTCATACACTGCTTCCCGAAAAACTTCAAGACACCGGCAGTCATGACCTATGGCTTTGCGTCCAACCCGGACGTTCCTTCCATTGTGCTGGACGATGAAGATGCCGCTTATACCATCACCCGATATCTGATTGAACATGGTCACCGTGACATCGCCGTGATCGGCGGCATGCCGGATAACATGCATACCCGCAAGCGTCTTCTCGGATACCAGAGAGCGCTGTTTGAGGCAAATATCCTGTATAATACGGAGCTCATCCGCTTCGCGAACTGGGACAGGCAGGGAGGATATAAGGAAATCCGTGCGCTGGAGGGACAAAAATTTTCTGCGGTGTTCTGCATGTGCGATCGGATCGCAGGCGGCGTCTATCAGTACCTGTATGAAAAGGGACTGAGAGCCGGAGAAGATCTTTCTGTCGCAGGATTCGACAATCAGGATATTTCGGAATATTTCACGCCGGGGCTGACCACCATGCAGCTGCCTTTGTCGGAAATCGGAGCGATGGCGGCGGACTGTCTCACAGATCAGATTGAGAATCCAAAGCCGGTCCCGCCGCATCAGGAAATTCCGATCCGCTGTGCGCTGATCGAGAGAGAATCGGTCTGTGAAGTCAGGAACTAAAGCGAGCTGGATGGTGATTTCTTCCGACAAAACCTTGGGATTTACAATTCAAGTTTTGGAAAGGGAAGTAAAATCCCAGGAAGTTTGCAACTGGAATGATGTTTATAGTTTTGAGGCTTGTCCGGGTACATAAATGTACCCGGACTTTTCTGTGCAGTTTTTTGGGATGATTCAAATTGACATTTATATTCTCATGTTTGACAGCGCTCAGGCTTAAACACTGCGTGTACGGCGGCAATCCGGTCATCAGAGGGATGTGCCGCCTTTTTCATGTCAGTCTCTGATGAATGAGAAATCTGAGCGTGACATAGAGACAAAATGTGAAAAGGTCAAACGATGTAAACAACGGAAATATAAGCATTTCGCATAGATGTAAACAACTGAAATATAAGAATTTTGCATAGTAATAACATGGCAAAATTATATACTATCAACAATATTACTAAAACTTCCCAAAATTAAGTTGACTATTTGGAAATGAGTCAATACAATTCAAGATACAAGGTAAAACGATAAACATAAGACAAGCAACTTTTAAAAAGCAGAGGGCTGGTCGATCCGGACTCCGGCACACAGGACTGGAACTCCGTCATGACCAAGATCTCCAACGGGCAGATCGATCTCATGTGGTACAACTGGCAGAGAGGATTCTGGATTTCCTTGACTGGTATGACGGCATCAAGGACTTCAATTATACAGTCGGCTCAGACGGCAAGCTGACGCTCATCAATGACAACGCTCTGATGGATAATCTTCCGGTACCCGAGGAATATGGCGGCGGCGGATACAATGATGGCAACAACCAGATCAATCAGTGGATCTGTGACGCGATCTGCACCGATCCGACGACAGGGGAGCCGTATAACAAAGACTACTGGGCGTCTTTTCTTGAAGATCAGAACAAGGGCACCATGGAAGAGTGGAGCAAGAAGTTTGACGCGACGGATGCCACAGACTGGATGGAGAAGAATGGCAAGCTGCTGGTCAGCCCGAACGTTCCTTACACCGTGAAATCCGATGACGCGGACATGTCCGTCATCCGTAACCAGGTCAACCAGTCCGTCTGTGACTATTCCTGGAAGATGGTGTTTGCAAAATCCGACAAGGAGTTCGATCAGATGTGGGATGCCATGACTGAGGAACTCAACGGGTTTGGATTTGAAACGCTGTATCAGTTTGACTGCGACAATTATCAGGGACAGGTCGATGCCAAGATTGAGGCAGCGAAGGAAGCTCAGTAAGGCAGGAGTACAGGGGATGCCCTGACAATTTGCCCGGTATCAGAGGGAGCGCCTCTCAAGGGGCGTTCCCTTCTTTATCAGTCTATTTCAGATGGAGTCCGAAGATGGGGGAAAGCTACGTCTATATAACTGGGACGTCTGACAGACAGGGGGATAGGATGGAAGATCTTCAGGCAATTCTTCCGGATGGATCAGAATTTGATTTCTGGGAGCAGAAAACGCAGTGGAAGCGGGAGTGGATCGTGGATGCGAAGGCATCGGAGGACGGCGCGGACGGAACAGCAGCACATCCTTTTCCGCGGATTCAGCAGGCAGCCTCGCTGGCAGAGCCAGGCGACAGAGTCCGGATTCATGCCGGCGTGTATCGGGAATGGGTCCATCCGGAGCGCGGCGGGACGGACCCCCGGCATATGATCAGTTATGAAGCGTTCGGAGACGGAAAGGTCGAGATCCGGGCATCGGAGCAGGTAAAAAGCTTTCGGAAGAGCACCGGGTGGAGACTTGCGTCCAATCCCTTTGCCAGTACAGAGCGGGCGCAGATGCGTGTCTATGAGTATGACCTTGATCCGGACCTGTTTCGTGGCTACAACCCGTTTGGCATGGTGAACATCCTGCACGACCGTCTCTTTCTTGAATATGACAAGACGGATATGACGCCGTTTCTTGAGCGGAGAGGACGTATCTTCTGTGACGGCATGCCGCTGCGGCAGGTCGCTCTGTACAATCAGATGAGCGAAGGGGATGGTACGTACTGGGTGGAGGCAAATGGCATGAAGGTTCACTTCCGTCTGCCCGGGGATGCGGATCCAAAGGATCACAACATCGAGGTTACGGTGCGGGAACAGTGTTTTGCACCTGCGGAGCCTTTTCTTTCCTATATCCGCGTGAAGGGGCTTACTCTCCTGCATGCGGCGACAGGAGCGCCTGTTCCTCAGAGAGGAGCGCTTTCCGCCTTTCGCGGACATCACTGGATTATCGAGGATTGCACGGTGGACTGGCCCGGCTGCGTCGGCGTGGATGTTGGGGATGAGTGCTGGCACCATGAACATGAGCCGGGTCGTCTCACCGGATACAGCGTGGTGCGCCGGTGCCGGATTTTGCATGCCGGTGTCTGCGGTCTCGCGGGGCTGTTCGCGCGTCACATGCTGGTGGAGGACTGCCTCTTTGAGGGAACCGGCTGGCAGAAGATGGAGCTTTCCTGGGAGGCTGGCGCCGTCAAATTTCATAACAGCGTGAACGGGCTGATCCGGAGGAATGTGTTTCTTAACACCTTCCGTGCGGACAGTATCTGGCTCGACTGCGGCAATGAGAATAACCGGATCACCGGAAATCTGTTTCTGAACGGGCGGGAACAGCGCGAGGCGATCTTCATCGAGTGTACACGCGATGGGGTAAATCTGATTGATAACAATATCATCTGGAACGTCGAGGGGAGATTTGATCCATCCAAAATCCCAACCGAGCACGGTTCGTCCGGCTGGTACAAGCTGGTGGAAAACGATGCCGTAAACGGCTATGGCATCTACGGAGAGGGGACGGATCATCTGTACGTCGCCCACAATCTGATCGGACTTTGCCGGGGATCCGGATATTATGAAAAGCCGGTGGCGTTCCGGCAGTCCGGTATAGATCGCGGGGGAACCTCGAGAGATGCGCATATCAGAAATAACATCTTCTACCAGTGCGGGAATGCCGCCATCACTTTCCCGACCAGGGACAACGACAGCGATGGGAATCTCTTTGTCAATATGAGCGGCGGCTATCTCCGGGTGATGTATCCGGAGCCGGAACTCTGTCTTCACCTGCCGGCATGGAAGGAGTTTCTTGGGTTTGATCTGCATAGCCAGGAAGCATTTCTGCAGGTGCAACTGCAGGAAGAGGCAGATGAGCTGTCAGGCAGATCCAATACTGCGCTTGGAAAGGCAAAATCCGACGAAAAAGTGGCCGGCATTTTGTTCAGCACCGGACAGACGCCTTTTGGTCTTCCTGAGGAAATCAGGAGAAGGCATTTTGTGTACCGACCGGAAGATATCTCCCGGGTTGAAGCGGATGCGCACGTGAAATGTGACTTTCTGGGGCAGAGGCGAGAGGAGGGCGGCGTGCTGCCGGGCCCGTTCCAGATGCTTCGCAGCGGGAAAAGATATCAGATTGACCCCAGACGTGCAGAATAAGCTGACTCGGACAGAACAAAAAGGAATAGAACGAGCGCGATGGCCGGAACTTATCGAACGGACAGCAGCACGGGAGGTCAAAAAATGATCAGAGAGACAACGACAGAAAACGGAGCAGTGCGCGGGATCCCTGCGGCGGATCCCCGAATCACTGCCTTTAAGGGCATTCCTTTTGCGGCACCGCCTGCAAAGGAGAACCGCTGGCGGGCGCCGGTGCCGGCGGAGAATTGGGAGGGAGTTCTTGACTGCGCCAGATTCGGCAAAGCCGCGATGCAGCCGGTGCCGGGGCTTTCCGATAACGTCTATACCAGGGAATGGCATGTCGATCCCGAGATACCGATGGGGGAGGACTGCCTGCAGCTCAATATCTGGACACCCGCGAGGACGGTTAAAGATCGCCTTCCGGTCTTTGTCTTTCTATTTGGAGGCGGGCTGCAGTGCGGCTATCCGTCAGAAATGGAGTTCGATGGGGAACGGATTGCCAGACGCGGAATCGTCGTGGTGACGGCAAATTACCGGGTCGGTGTTTTCGGCTTTCTCGCGCTGCCAGAACTCACGAAGGAGGCGCCGGATTCTCCGACAAATTTCGGTCTTCTAGACCAGCAGGCAGCTCTTCGCTGGGTGAAAAGAAATATCGACAGATTTGGAGGTGATCCGGGAAATGTCACGCTCGGCGGACAGTCAGCCGGCGGAGGCAGCGTACTCTGCCAGATGGCCAACCCGGAAAACAGCGGGCTTTTTGACCGGGCGCTCATCATGTCAGCGCTGATTGCCAATCCTTATAACGGACAGGACATCTCCAAGCCCGAACCGCTCTGGATTGCCGAGGAGCACGGACAGGCTTTCCTTTCCATGCTCGGCGTAGATAGTCTTGCGGAGGCGCGCAGCCTTCCGGCCGACATTGTGCAGACTAAGTACGAGGAGTATTGCAAGGTTTATGCGCCGATGGTCACGGTACAGGACGGCAGATTCCTCAGGGAAGATCCGATCTCAACCTTTTATGAAGGAAAAGCGCTCAATATCTCGGTTATGGCAGGCAATACCAGTGATGAGTTTCTGAATTTTCTTCCTGCGGAGGAAGACAGAGATCACTTCGTGCGGAGAGCACAGGAGGCGTTTGGAGAAAAAGCGGATGCATTTCTGCAGATGCCGGAGGCAAATAAAGCAGATTACCATGGCCGGTGCGGCGTGGTAAACGGGATCGCCCTGACGGCAAAGCAGATCTTTCGCACTTTGGGGCAGCGATCAGACAGGCATTTTTACTATTATTGTTTCATGCCGGATATGCCGGGCTGGGACCAGGCGGGGACGTTCCATTCCTCGGATCTTTGGTTTTTCTTTGAGACTCTCGCAAAGAGCTGGCGACCGTTCACAGGCCGTCACTATGACCTTGCGCGGGCCATGTGCAATTATCTCTGCGCTTTTATCAGCAATGGTGACCCGAACAGCAGGAATGATGTAGCGAATCTTCCGGAATGGAAGCCGTATACCAGAGAATATCCCTGCGAGATGCATTTTACAGGATATGGGCCGGCGCCGCAGATTCCGCAGCCGTCAGCCTTTGAGACGTTCCTGATGGATCGCATCGGGGAGAATCTGACACAGAATCTGCCGCCATCCTCCCTGATGCATCCTGTCTGGCGCGCCGGGAGAATTTTCCGCGAGACCTTTCTCTGTGCCGGAGGAAAGGAGGAACAGATTCATGCACCTTTCCTGTATGCACCGACCCGCATTCTTGAGGTGACAAGCTATGACGGACGGTTTCGCTATGAGGCCGGGCATGATTATATGATCAGCGGCGATCAGCTTGTTTTGACGCCGGACAGCCGGATACCACATACGACATGGAGTACGTTCTATCTGGAGGATGAGGAAGCGGCGGAGCGTGATATGGAGGCGCTGCCGTTCCGACCGGATTTTGGACTTGTAAAAACAACGGATGGGAGATTTGTCACGCTCCGCGCGCTGGCGCATCCGGAGTATACGACAAAATGGCAGGTATGCGTGACATATGATACGGATGAGGTATGGCGGGGACCGGTTCCTGCAGGACAATTGTCAAGGCTTCCAAAGCTTTCCGAAAGGCTGCGGAAAAAGCAGAAGGTAAATGTCGTTCTGTACGGTGACAGCATTGCCTGCGGATTTGATTGCAGCGGCATGTATGGGTTGAAGCCGCAGCAGCCTGCCTGGGGAGAGCTGCTGCGTGAGGCGATGGAGCGCTCCTGGCCGTCAGAGATCTCCTTTTCCAATACATCGCGGGGCGGGGCAGACAGCCTGTGGGCGATTCAGCATGCCCAGGAGAATGTGTGCCGTCTCCATCCGGACCTGGTGATTCTTGCCTGGGGTATGAATGATCACTGCACCGCGGAGGAATACCAGGACAGGATGCGGAGACTTATCGCATCGATCCATGGATCCTGCCCGGATGCGGAATTGGTACTGGTGACAACAACGTTGCCGAATGCGCTTCTGGGGACACCGCCAATCCATTTCTGGGACAGGCAGGACCTGTATGGGAAAGAGGCGATTCTGCCGATCGAGGAGGAAGGCCTCGATGGAACAGGGCAGGGAATTGTCATTGCGGATATGCAGGCAGTACACAGGGAGATCCGAAAGCACAAACGCTTCGGCGACACAACTGCGAACTGGCTGAATCATCCGAATGACTTCCTGGCGCGCGTCTATGCACAGGTTTTGGCTGAAGTGCTGGAGTGTGGGGAGAGAGAATGATATGGCAGTGAGATTGGACAGCCCGGACGCCTTTATCATGGTGTATACAAGGATGGTGGAAGAGAACATCTATCCTTCAGGATTAGCAGGAAGCCTGCATCTGGCGGTCAGCCGGGATGGCAGAACCTATCGCGCATTAAATCGAAACTATGGAGTGCTTTTCGTCCGTGGAATGGTGAGAGCAGACAATACAATCTGTCCGCTGCGGGCGGAGACCCCCGGGTTTTAAGACTGAAAAATGGGAAATATCTGATTGCAGCAAAGATGACCGGTGAGAATGGTGAGCCGGTGCCGGAGGGTGCGCCGGGATGGGCTTTCTGGGAGACAGCGGACTGGGTCAGGTTCCATGAGATCAGTATGGAGCCGGGAATCTCAATTTTATCAGGCATGACAGAGCGGGAAAAAAGAAGTCTGCTGTCAGCTGCGAACCACCTGCATGCTGCGGACATCGCAGTGATCCGGGTCCGCAGCTGTGAGGCAGATTTTGCAGAACGATACTGGAATCCACTTCACAGTGTTGCCGTCCGTATACCGGACAAAATCCGGGCAGAGGAATTGCCGTTTACGCAGGCAACAGTGATCTATTCAGACGGTTCCACAGACCGCAAACCAGTTGACTGGCATACAGAGCGCATTCCGCATAAACCAGGAGAATACTCCGTCGGCGGAACCATCATCCAGCGGCATTATCCGTTCCCGCTCGCAAAAGGATACGGCGATCCTGTACTCTTCTTCTGGGAGGGACATTGGTATGTAATCTCTACCAATGACAATCTGGATGATGTCGGGCTTTACATCAGGAAGGCGGACTCGCCGGCGGCATTGTTTGCTCCGGAAATCAGAGAACATCTGATTCTGGGACTGGATGAGGCGAGGGGATTCCTGCAGTCTTTCTGGGCACCGGAATTTCATGTGATCGGCGGGCAGCCTTATCTGCTTTTTGCCGTCAGCGGAACGCCATGGAAGGTCAATTGCTATCTGATGCGGTTAAAAAAACATGGCTGCCCTGCGGATCCAAACGGCTGGGAGGAGCCTGTTCCCGCGGTGCTGCGGGACGGACGGCTGCTAGCCTGGAAGGAAGGTGCCATATCTCTTGATATGACGTATATTGAGGATGGCGGGAGAGCCTATCTGGTATGGTCCTACCGGGAACATATGGGAACTCCGCAGGATACCGGATCCATGCTGTATATCGCGGAAACAGATTCGGAACACCCATGGCGTCTGATTTCAGATCCGGTTCTTCTTTCAAGACCAATTTATGGATGGGAAAATGTCAACGGAACTATTAATAATGAGGGACCGAATGCCTTCGTGCATGACAGCAGAATCTATCTGTGCTATTCGGGAGGGGATGCCATTGGCTATACTTATGCGGTAGGACTTCTCTCAATCCCCTGCGGCGAAAATCTGCTGGATACGTCAAAATGGGAGAAGCGCTGTACTCCGGTCATGAACTTTACGACGATTCCCGGTGAGTATGGACCAGGACATAATTCTTTCTTCGTCGATGAAGATGGCCATCTGATGACCGCATATCATGCGGAGGATTCCTATGAACATCACCTGCGTTGCGATGGCATCCGCAGAGTGCACTTTGATATTCACGGAGAACCTGTGTTCAACATGGACGATGCGCATGACCTCTCATCGGCGCTTCGGGAGGTGCATGCTACTGTCCTGGTAACGACCGGTGAAGCCGGAGAGAAAGAAAACAGCAATCATAGTAAGGCGCAGCCCACCGTCTGAGGAAGGCCGCCCACAGAAAGGGAAGGACTTAATTTATGAAGGAATTCAGGGCAGATTTTGATTCACTGAGGGCATATCAGTGTCCGGATTGGTTTCGTGATGCCAAATTCGGCATCTGGAGCCACTGGGGACCGCAGAGCGTTCCGATGCAAAATGACTGGTATGCGCGCAATATGTATATCCAGGGGACGCGGCAGTATAATTTTCACGTCCGTCATTATGGACATCCGTCAAAATTCGGCTATCTGGACGTATGCCGTCTCTGGAAGGCAGAGCGTTTCGATCCGGAGGAACTGATGGATCTGTATGTGCGCGCCGGGGCCCGCTATTTTATGGCGCAGGCCACACATCATGATCATTTCTTTAATTATCAGTCAAAGGTCAATCGGTTTAACTCCGTGAATATCGGACCTGGCAAGGATATCTGCAGGCTCTGGAAGGATGCGGCTGACAATGCACATCTTCCGTTTGGGCTTTCAGAGCATCTTGCGGCTTCGTTTACCTGGTGGGCGGTCAATAAGGGATGCGATTCCTATGGTCCTTACAAGGGTATCCCGTATGACGGAAACCGTCCGGAACTTCAGGACTTTTATCATAATAACAAGGCATATGCAGAGGAGCTGCAGAGCAGGGGCATTCTGGGCGAAATGCCTGAGCGCTGGATGACCACGGACCGAAATTATCAGGAATACTGGCTGAAGGCAATCCGGGAGATGATCGATCTGTTTCAGCCGGATCTGCTGTATTCAGATTCAGGACTGCCGTTCCTGCAGCCGGAGGCGGAGCTTTCCAACACACAGCCCGGACTGGAAGCAGTTGCACATCTTTATAATACTTCCATAGAGAAATTCGGATCTAACCATGCAGTTTATACCCAGAAGGATCGCAGGCCTCAGATCGCGGAAGTTGGCCTTGTGGATGTCGAGTGCAGTCAGCTTGCGGAAATTTCTCAGCGCCCCTGGCAGACCGATACATTTCTCGGTGGATGGTTTTACGACGAAGGGTGCTCCTACAAGCCGGTCAACCAACTCATTGAGATGCTGGTCGACATTGTGTCGAAAAACGGCTGCATGATACTGAATGTATCCCAGCGCCCGGATGGTACAATTGACGAGGAAGCGCGGTGGGAACTGGAAGAGATCGGAAAATGGATTTCCATCTGCGGAGAGGGAATCTATGGAACCCGCCCGTTCCGTGTCTTTGGGGAGGGAGACACCCGCGTCACGATTCAGGGCTTCACGGAAGAGCGAGCGCCCTGGACGGCCAAGGATTTCCGTTTCACGACGGACAAGTCCGGCAAAATACTCTATGCATTCATGATGGCAGAACCTGCGGATCACAGGGCGGTCATTACTTCCCTGACCGAACAGGAAAAGGTAAAGAGCGTCAGACTGCTGGGCGGCGAAACTCTTCCATTTGAGCAGGCATTCGGCGTTTTGTCCGTGAAACTGCCGGAGAAGCTGCCGACAGCCTATATCAACGCGCTGGCGATTCAGCTCTGATGAGAGAGAATTCATTCATCGGAAATAACCGGACTGCATTATCGGAAGGATTCCGGGGATCATGCATGGCGCGGGGTGGCTGCCTCAGAGTGCATGCATGACGGGCTGCCGCTTCTCAAAGGTGGCATATTCCGTGAATCCGCATTCCTTCAGAAGCATTGCGGCGCGGTCGAAGGCAAAGCCTACGCCTTCCGGCGTGTGTGCATCGGAGCCGACGGTGACAAGGCGGCCTCCGAAATCATGATATTTCTTCAGAATGGCTTTTCCGGGATTGGTTTCGGTAAAGCCTTTTTTCAGCGGCGAGGTGTTAAGCTCCAGCGCCTTTTCGCGAAGAATCAGCTCGCAGAGGATAGGATCGATGACGTCTGCATATTTCTCATAGAGAAAAGAAGAGCTGCGCTCCGGAGAAGAGCCGTCCGCTGACAAGGGACCGCAGCGGAGAATGTAATCGAGGTGCCCGTAGGAATCAAAGTCGTCAAAGGCGCGGATGTTGGCAAGCGCTGCCTCGAAATACATCCGGTAGGGATCAAAAGCTTCCTCACCCGGCCAGGCGCGGAAGAAGGAATCGTAGTAGGGATCCATGCCGTCTCTTGCGGAATGAGTGGATCCGATGACAAAGTCAAAATCCGGATGCAAGTCCAGATACTGGTGCAGCGGATCGGTCATGGAGGCGCGAAGGCCGAGCTCCAGTCCGAAGAAAATCTGAATCTGGCCGGCGTAGTGTATTTTCTTAAGAAGATACATCTGGCGATAGGCATCGTAATCCAGATGAAAATCAGCTGTCGGGTCAGAAGGGGGCGCATTGCGGAATGGGGAATCCAGATCGACATGCTCGGTAAAGCAGATCGAAGAGAGCCCGGCAGCAATGGCTGCCTGGATCTGATCATCCATCAGAGCTTCGGAATCTGCGGAAAAAGAGGTGTGAATGTGGTAATCGGAACAAACGGCCATGGGGTCTCCTTTATGATTGATAAAATTTTTCTTAATTATACAGAGAAGAGACAAATTCAGCGGGGGAAAGCATCGAAACGCGGTTTCCCCACTTGAAATTATTCGTCTCATTGAGTATTATATAAACGCTGATAAAAAATTGACAAACTTTCAGGGGAGTCAATCAAAAAGATTTTTTTCAGGAGGAAACAGAAATGGCAGTAAGAGTAGCAATTAATGGTTTTGGCCGTATCGGCCGTCTTGCTTTCAGACAGATGTTCGGTGCTGAGGGCTATGAAGTAGTTGCAATCAACGATCTGACCAGCCCGGAGATGCTTGCATACCTTCTTAAGTATGACACCACTCACGGCCGTTATGACGGAACCGTTGAGGCAGCTGAGAACGCAATCGTCGTTAACGGCAAGAAGATCACCATCTATGCTGAGAAGGACGCTAAGGATCTTCCTTGGAAGGATCTGGACATCGATGTAGTTCTTGAGTGCACCGGTTTCTACACCTCCAAGGCTAAGGCTATGGCTCACATCGAGGCTGGCGCTAAGCACGTTGTTATCTCTGCTCCTGCAGGCAGCGATCTGAAGACCATCGTTTACAATGTAAACCATGAGACTCTGACCGCTGAGGACCAGATCATCTCCGCTGCATCCTGCACCACCAACTGCCTCGCTCCTATGGCAAAGGCTCTGAATGACCTCGCTCCGATCGAGTCCGGCTTCATGACCACTGTGCACGCTTACACTGGCGATCAGATGGTTCTGGATGGACCTCAGAGAAAGGGCAACCTTCGTCGTTCCAGAGCAGCAGCTCAGAACATCGTTCCTGCTTCCTCCGGAGCAGCTAAGGCAATCGGCCTGGTTCTTCCTGAGCTCGATGGCAAGCTGAACGGCGCTGCACAGCGTGTTCCTACTGCAACCGGCTCCACCACCATCCTTGATGCAGTTGTAGCTGGCAAGGTTACTGCTGATCAGGTTAACGCTCAGATGAAGGCTGAGGAGACTGAGTCCTTCGAGTACAACACTGATGAGATCGTTTCTTCCGATATCATCAACAGCAAGGCTGGTTCCATCTTCGATGCAACTCAGACCAAGGTTCTTCCTATGGGTGACAAGACTCTCGTTCAGGTTGTTTCCTGGTATGACAACGAGAACTCCTACACCAGCCAGATGGTTCGCACCATCAAGCACTTCGGCTCTCTGCTGAACAAGTAATCCGAGTGATCACAAGATCATAGAGAAGAGTGTAATGATAACCGAGGCCCGGGCCCTTGAGGCCTGGGCCTCGGTTTATTTTTTTAAGGAGGCCAATCATGGCAGCATTAAATAAGAAAACTGTTGACGATTTTAACGCAGCAGGCAGAAGAGTTCTGGTAAGATGCGATTTCAACGTACCGCTCAAGGAAGGCAAGATCACCGATGAGACTCGTATCGTTGCAGCTCTTCCCACGATCAAGAAGCTGATCGAAGAGGGCGCAAAGGTTATCCTCTGCTCCCATCTCGGCAAGGTTAAGAACGGACCCAACGAGGGCGAGTCTCTTGCTCCCGTAGCAGCACGTCTTTCCGAGAAGCTCGGCAAGGAAGTGAAGTTCATCGCTGATTACAACGTAACCGGCGAGGCAGCAACCGAGGCAGTTGCAGCAATGCAGCCCGGCGATGTGGTTCTTCTTCAGAACACTCGTTTCAGAGGCAAGGAAGAGACTAAGCCGCAGGATGCAGGCGAGCAGTTTGCAAAAGAGCTTGCTGACCTTGCAGATGACTATGTATGCGATGCATTCGGTTCCGCACACCGCGCACATGCTTCGGTTGCTGTTGTAACCAAGTATATTCGCGAGAAGGGCGGCAACTGTGCAGTCGGATATCTGATGCAGAAGGAAATCAAGTTCCTTGGCAATGCGGTAGAAGATCCGGTTCGTCCCTTCGTTGCAATTCTTGGCGGCGCAAAGGTTGCTGACAAGCTGAACGTTATCTCCAATCTTCTGGAGAAGTGCGACACCCTGATCATCGGCGGCGGCATGGCTTACACCTTTGCAAAGGCTCAGGGCTACGAAATCGGAACCTCTCTTTGCGATGAGACCAAGGTTGATTACTGCAAGGAGATGCTGGAGAAGGCAGAGAAGCTTGGCAAGAAGCTTCTGCTCCCGGTAGATGCAGTGATCACGGATCATTTCCCGGATCCGATTGATGATGCTGGTATCGCAACCGAGGTTGTTGATATCGACAAGATCCCGGCTGACAAGATGGGCATGGACATCGGACCGAAGACCAGAGCTCTGTATGCAGAGGCAGTTGCTTCCGCAAAGACCGTTGTATGGAACGGCCCGATGGGTGTATTCGAGAACCCGGTTCTGGCTGAGGGAACCAAGGCTGTTGCCAAGGCTCTGGCAGAGACCGACGCTACCACCATCATCGGCGGCGGTGATTCTGCAGCAGCTGTTAACCAGCTTGGCTATGCAGACAATATGAGCCACATCTCCACCGGCGGCGGTGCTTCTCTGGAATTCCTGGAGGGCAAGGAGCTTCCTGGTGTTTATGCAGCTGACGATAAATAATTGAAGGTTGTTATTTTACCCATTGGGGATCTTTTCCGAGGATCCCCGGTGCGGTTTTGGGAAAAGGAGAATCATAATTATGGCACGTAAGAAGATTATTGCCGGAAACTGGAAGATGAACAAGACTCCGAGCGAAGCAAAGGAGCTTGTAGAGCTGCTGAAGCCCCTCGTAGACAACCCGGATGTGGATGTTGTGTACTGCGTTCCTGCAATCGACATTGTTCCGGTTGCTGAGGCAATCAAGGGAACCAATGTACAGCTTGGCGCTGAGAACATTTCGGATCAGGACAAGGGTGCTTTCACCGGAGAGATTTCTGCTGCAATGCTGGTAGATGCTGGCGTTAAGTATGTTATCATCGGTCACTCCGAGAGAAGACAGTATTACGGTGAGGACGATGCATTCCTGAACCGCAAGGTTCTGAAGGCTCTGGAGAATGGCCTGACACCGATTCTTTGCTGCGGCGAGACGCTTGAGCAGCGCGAGGCCGGTGTTACTCTTGACTGGATTCGTCTTCAGATCAAGTCGGATCTACAGGGCGTAACCGCTGAGCAGGCTGCTTCCATGGTTATCGCATACGAGCCGATCTGGGCAATCGGAACCGGAAAGACCGCTACCTCCGATCAGGCAGAAGAGGTTTGTGCAGCAATCCGTGCAGCAATCGCTGAGATTTATGACACCGATACCGCAGAGAAGATCCGCATTCAGTATGGCGGCTCCATGAATGCCGGCAACTGCAAGGAGCTTCTTGCAAAGCCTGACATCGACGGCGGACTGATCGGCGGAGCAGCTCTGAAGGCTGATTTCGGCGAGATCGTCAATTATGAGAGATGAAAATCCAGACGCTGACAAAATAATACCCGTTTTCCTCTAGGAAATCTGAGCACATCTACTAAAAATAGATGTGCTTTTTTATATTCGTGATGTGTCATTGTGGTTGTAACTTGCTGAAGAGAATTGACGAATTCGATGCTCATTCATATACTATTCGTGGGCTACCAAAACGGTAGGCGGTTCGCCTTTCACGCCGACTTCGGTCGGAACCCTCAGGATAAAGGAGGAGTTCAAATGAAAGGTATGAAACGAGGTGCTAGAGGCTTTCCTTGCAATAGTCGGTTTCGTTGGATCTGTAACAAGCATTGTTACATTCATCGACTGGCTTGTGCAAAAGATCAAACAAGCATCAAAAAAGTGACCGCCAACTTTGCCGAGTTCGGTCACTGATTTGATAGAACATATTCTATTAAATTCATAACTGTTAACAAGGCGAACCGCTTGCTTTACGGTAGCTCTTTGTTACTCATATTATATCATTCTTTTCTGGATCGTCAATCTTGCACTTCTCGGGTGTACATTTCTGGTTTGACAACTGCACGTACAAAACCATTTGCTCCGTCGGATTTTTCGTAGGAATTGCTCAGCTCAGCTTGTCGGTCACGTGATTTTCCACATAGGCCGCGTATTTCTCTGAGGTTTGCGCAAGCGGTGTGACGGTGACTTCAGAGTCCAGAATCTGATTGATTTTGTTTGAGAGCTCGATTACGCGTGCGACTGCCTCTTCCTTGGTCCGCATGGTAAGCTCGCAGCGCTTCAGGATGGATATGCCGCCCTCATCGTACGTTTTCTTGACGGCGATGTCCACATCGGAAATGCGCGCATCCGAGATGAGATTTTCAGAAAAAAGTCTGGTCAGAATATCCTTTGCGTTGTCGCGGGAATAAGCCAGTGTTTGAATTTCGACAATTTTACTCATTGTGAGTCACCTCCCTGTAAGTTCCATCGTATCATTCCGGAAATGGAAAGAAAAGAGGTTAAGAGACCAGTTTTTTCAGAAAAGAAATTCGGCCGGAAAGGAGACTGGCACCCAGAGAAACTGCAAACAGGAGAACAAGAAGAAGGGGGATTCCAAGGAAAGGATTGGAGATCCGTGATGGAATTCCGAGCCTGTCTGCAAGATCAAGAAAGAATGGATGGATCAGGTAGATGCCGAATGCGGATTGGGAAAGAGCCGCCGCTGCCTGGGCTGTTTTATCGCTGCAGGAGCTGCGGCAGATGGTAAGAAAAAGTGCTGTGGACAGAAGCAGAACTGCCGGGGTAAACGGCGAGGCAAGTACAGTATATGCACTGTCCTGTCCGACAGAGCGCACGGAGGCCGCATACGCTGCGGGAAACAGAGAGAAAATGACAGCGGTCCACAGGAGTGCCAAGGATCGGCAGCGGTGATCACACCGGAATGTCGACGAACGGCGACGCTGTGCACACGGGGATGCTGCGAGGCGGCTGTGCTCATACAGAATATGACCCAGAAGAAAATAGCCCAGATACCCAAGAAAATAATTCAGGTCAAACAGCTCCCGGAAGTCCATCAGAAGATATTTGAAGGGGAACTCGAACAGAAAGGCGGTGGGGAGAACCACTGCGAAAATGACAAAGAAAATCAGGTACAGGCAGGAGACCCCGCGGCGCTGAGCTCCCTCATAGATCATGGGAACAAGAAGGAGGAGAACTACAAGCATCGGAAGGTACCAGAGGTGATACTTGCCGGTGAGGCGGAAAAAGGCAAGAAACAGCTGCTCTTTGATTCCCTTTTCGGCAAGAAGCTCCGGGTTCAGCAGAGTATCCTCCAGAAGATAGAAAATCTTCCAGATAAAATACAGAAGAAGATAGTGCAGGCTCCTTTGACACATGAAGCGAATGGAAGTACTCTTTTCACGATGGGACGGAGCAAGGAAAAGCGCACCGCTTATCATGACAAAGAGAGAGACTCCGGCAAAGGAAGCGATGCTGCAAAGCTGTGTAAACAAAAGAGGTGCACCAAAAGCTGCACTGACCTGATCCAGCCACTGCGCAGAGACATGGGTCAGGATAACCAGAAGAATTGCCAGCACACGGATCCGGTCCAGAGAAGGATCTCGGTGCAGCTTACGGTTGATGGAGGGATTGTCTTTCATAAAAAGTTCAGAATTCATAGTAAAACCATTATACACGTTTATGATAAAATTTTATGGTGATCATGTGAATATCAGAGAAACCCGGACGTGAACCGGAGAACAGTAAGATAAGAATAGAAGGATAGGATGGAAGAGCAGAAGGATAGAAAGTGGAATCAGACGGAGGCGGATGATTCCTGGACGGATGATCTGGCAGAGGCCATTCATCGTCAGACTATGAAAGAACAGCAGGAATACGGACAGGAGCTTGGAGATGCCTTGCAGGATTCCGGAGACGATCGGAATGACGCGCAGAATCCATCGTCGGAATCAGAGCTTCTGCGGAATGATATGCAAAATGATGTGACGGGCGATGCGGAGAGCGTGCTGAGCCAGTCACAGAGTCCCTCACAGGGATCGGACGATTTCCGGGGCGAGGATGTGCCGCCGAGAAGAAGCCGGAATTTTGCAGATCCGAAGGAGGCGCTCGGGATGAGAAGGCATACGCAGCCGGAGGGAGCGGTGCTTTTTGACGAGGTAGTAGATGACGCGGATTCCGAAAGCCGTAAAGAGAAGAAGCACTTCGGACGGAAAGACAAATCTGCGAAGAAGAAAGACCGCCGCAAGGAGAAGTCGGAGAGAAAAGAAAAGGAGAGCAGAGATACGGGAAAGCGCAGATACAGAGACGAAAACGGATATCAGGACGAATATGGAGATGAATTTGCAAAGGAGTATGGAAGACGCCGCGGAAGACGGGATCCGTATGAGAATGAGGATCCGGAATTCATAGATTCCCGTTACAGGAATTCCGATGATGACCGGTATGCCCGCGGAGACGAACGATATGATCGCAGAGGTGACCGGTATGATCGCAGAGACGACCGGTATGATCGCAGAGGCGACCGGTATGATTCCGGGCGAAGCCGCAGGGAAAGAGATCGGGGAATGTCACGGCAGGAACGCCGGGAATACGAGGAATTTCTTGCCTTCAAGGAGCAGCAGGGCCGCGGACGGAAAAAGAAGCACCGTGTTCGGAATTTCATCATTACACTGCTGGTGCTCCTGTTTCTGGTGATTCCGATTCTGGCGATTGCGGCAAGAATGATCGGCATCACCCAGGGTGTCAGTACGCAGGATATTAAGAAGCTTCTCAGCGATGAGGTGAAGAAGAGTCAGGAGACCGGTGCCATGGCGGGGTACACGAACATTGCCCTGTTCGGCCTGGACTCCACCCAGCAAAGCCTGGATTCCGGCAACAACCGGACGGATGTCATGATCATTGCGTCCATCAATAACAAGACCGGTGATACAAAGCTGGTTTCTCTGTATCGTGACACATATCTGGATGTTGGAGACGGGAATTATCAGAAGGCGAATGCTGCCTATGCCTTCGGCGGTCCGGAGCAGGCGATCAAGATGATCAATAAGAATCTGGATCTGAACATCACGGACTATGTGACCGTCGGCTTTGAAGGCGTCACGGATCTTGTGGATGAGGTCGGAGGCGTGGAGATTGATGTGCAGAGTGATGAGATTGAGCATCTGAACAATTATCAGTCTACGATGGCAACGGAGCTTGGGAAGGAATACATTCCGGTGACAGCTCCCGGCGTGCAGACACTGAATGGACTGCAGGCAACGGCATACTGCAGAATCCGTTATACGGACGGAGGAGATTTCAAACGGACAGAGCGGCAGAAGGAGGTCCTCTCCAAGGCCTTCGAGAAGCTGAAGAAATCAGGTCCTGTGACAATGATCAAGGCGGCGAACAGCCTGTCCAGCGAGGTTCGCACCTCCCTGAATCCGGCCGAAATTGCATCGCTTGCCATGAAGGCCATGCGCTTTAATATTTCGGAAACGAATGGTTTCCCGAATGATCAGTACCGGGCTGTCGGCTACATCGGGGATCAGTCCTGCGTCATTCCGGTACATCTGACCGACAATGTTGTGTGGCTGCATCAGTATCTGTTCAATGACAGCTCCTACCAGGTTTCGACCACGGTTCAGGAGATCAGCGATCAGGTGAGTGCGAAGTCAGGCTATTGATCTGCCGCGAAAAAAGACAGAGAAAATGCCTCTGTCCGGAGTGCCGGTCAAGGGCAATCAGGGGGAAATGTGACACAGAAAAAGAAAATTATTGTAATTGGTGCAGGGGCTGCGGGACTTATGGCGGCCTGCGCCGCGGCGGACGGCGGAGCGGAGGTTACCGTTCTGGAGCACAACGAAAAGGCCGGTAAGAAGATCTATATCACGGGAAAGGGAAGATGCAACTACACCAATGCCTGTGAGACAGAAGAGTTTTTTTCCAATGTTCTTCGGAATCCGAAGTTTCTGTACAGTGCCGTTTATGGCTTTGACAGCAGCGCAGTGACGGAGTTTCTTGAGAAAAACGGCTGTGCCACGAAGGAGGAACGGGGAAAGCGCTGTTTTCCTGCTTCGGATCATGCCTTTGACGTGACGGATGCGCTTGTCCGTCATCTGAGAAAGAACAACGGGAGAATCCGTTTCCACGCGGATGTCGCAGAAATTCGGACAGAGAAGGAATCGGGGGCTGAGACGGAAGCCGCCGGAAAAGGTGGGACGGAGCTTCGGAGAACTACCGGAGTCCGACTTCGAAGCGGCGAAGAGCTTTTTGCGGATGCGGTGATTGTGGCTGCGGGAGGAATGTCATATCCTTCAACCGGCTCAACCGGAGACGGATACCGCTTTGCGAATCAGCTTGGTCTTTCGGTAAAACAGCCGCAGCCGTCTCTGGTGCCTTTTTCCGTAGCGGAGAGCTGGCCGCTTGAACTGCAGGGGCTTTCTCTTAAGAATGTTGCCATCCGGCTTGAAAATCTGGAGAGAGGTGCTGCCGGCCCCGCAGGCAGGGCTGGGAAAAAGAAGAAGCGCCCTGTTTATGAGGGCTTCGGTGAAATGCTCTTTACACATTTCGGCGTGAGCGGGCCTTTGATTTTGTCGGCCTCGTGTCATGCGGATTTTGAAGAGCATCCGGAGGGCTTTGCGCTGCATCTGGATCTGAAGCCGGCCATGACGCAGGAGGAGTTGGAGCGGAGACTCGAGAGGGAGTTCACACTTCAGCCAAGGAAGGAGCTTCGGAATGCGCTGAAGGCTCTTCTTCCTGAGCGGCTTGCAATGCTTTCTGCGCAGCTGTTTGCGGCTTCTCTGGAGAATCCTTCTGCGGAGGGCGGAGCAGATCGCCCGGTCTATACGCTGAATGAGAAGGAGCTTCGGCTTCTTGCTGCTTTTCTGAAGGATCTGACGATGACCGTGACAGGGACCAGAGGCTTTGCGGAGGCGATTGTGACGAAGGGCGGCGTGAGCGTGAAGGAGATCAATCCGTCTACCATGGAAACCAGAGGGATCAAAGGGTTATACTGGGCCGGTGAGGTGCTGGACGTGGATGCGTATACAGGCGGCTTTAATCTTCAGATCGCCTGGTCGACGGGGCATCTTGCGGGAGCCTCGGCGTGCGAAGAAGACTGAGCCGATTGGTGTTTTGAAGGAGAGAATAAGACATGTCAGCTTTTAATATTGCAATTGACGGTCCGGCAGGGGCCGGAAAAAGCACGATCGCGAAGAAGGTGGCGAAGCAGCTTGGTTTTGTATATGTAGACACGGGGGCAATGTACCGTGCGATGGCGCTCTATCTGACAAGAAACGGACTGGTCAGACCGGATGAGTCTGACGCTGCTGCCAGGGAGGCGTTCTGCCGCAGAGCAGCTAAGCTGTGCCATGGGGCGGATATCACCATTGTTTATCGCGACGGGAATCAGGTGGTTCTTCTTGGCGGTGAGAATGTCAATCCGTACCTTCGGACCGAAGAGGTGAGCTCCATGGCCAGTGTCTCCTCGGCGGTGCCGGAGGTCCGTGTGAAGCTGGTGGAGCTGCAGAAGAAGCTTGCGGAAAAAGAGAACGTCGTGATGGACGGGCGGGATATTGGAACCGTGGTTCTTCCGGATGCGCAGGTCAAGGTCTATCTTACGGCGAGCGTGGAGGTTCGCGCGAAGCGCCGCTACATTGAGAATGTTCAGGCTGTGAAAAGCGGTGCGCAGAAATCAGCGGACGATCTGGATCTGGAGAAGATCAAGGCGGATATCGCGGAGCGGGATCACCGGGATATGACCCGCGAGGTCTCTCCCCTGAAGCAGGCGGAGGATGCCGTTCTTGTGGATTCCTCGGAGCTTGGCATTGATCAGGTTACAGAGACGATTCTGAACCTTGCGGCGAAGAAGCTTGGAAGACCCTGCGTGATTACGGCTGCGACAGCAGGCTTTTGCTTCGGCGTACAGAATGCGGTGGACACGGTATACAAGGAAATTGAGAAAAATCAGGATGGCCCCATCAATACCTTCGGCCCGATCATTCACAATGAGAATGTGGTAGAGGAGCTGAAGGAAAAGGGAGTCGGAATTCTGAATTCCGTGGAAGAGGCAGGAACGCAGAAGAGCGGCACCATTATCATTCGCTCTCACGGTGTTGCGAAGGAAACCTGGGAGGATCTGAACCGGACCGGTGCGCGGGTTGTGGACACCACCTGCACCTTTGTCAAAAAGATTCATGAGATCGTTCACAAGGCAAGCGAAGAAGGCAAGCAGATCGTGATCATCGGAAACCATGGGCATGCGGAGACAGAAGGGACCGTCGGCTGGAGCAGTACGCCTGCAACCGTCATTGAGACCGAAGAGGAAGCGAAGAATTACCGGGCGGATCCGGAACGTATTGTCTGTATCGTTGCGCAAACGACATTCAACGCAGAAAAATTTGAGAAATTTGTTGATTTAATTGCGAAAAATGGATATAATATCGAGACGAATGAAACTATCTGCAACGCAACCAGCGAGAGACAGGCGGAAGCCCGCCGGATCGCGAAGCAGGCAGATGTCATGATTGTGATCGGCGGCAAGGGTTCTTCCAACACCGCCAAGCTCTATGAGATCTGCAAGGCGGAATGCGCTGACACTTATTTCATTCAGACGGTTGATGATCTCGATCTGAAGCTTTCAGGAGGCGAGAAGATCATTGGCATCACCGCCGGGGCTTCGACCCCGAAAAATATTATTGAGGAGGTTCAAAGTAATGTCAGAAGAACAGACTTTTGAACAGATGCTGGATGCATCATTTAAGACAATTCATAATGGAGAGGTGGTCGAAGGTTCCGTCATTGATGTCAAGCCGGAAGAAGCAGTCCTGAATATCGGCTATAAGAGCGATGGAATCCTGACCCGTCAGGAGTATTCCAATGACAACTCTCTGGATCTGACCACCAAGCTTTCCGTAGGCGACAAGCTTGATGTCAAGGTTCTGAAGGTAGACGACCGCGAGGGTACCGTAGCTCTCTCTTACAAGAGACTGGCTCTGGATCGCGGCAATAAGGTAATCGAAGAGGCATATGAGAACAAGACCGTCCTGAAGGCCGAGGTTTCTCAGGTACTCTCCGGTGGTATCTGTGTTGTTGTAGAAGGTATCCGTGTATTCATTCCGGCTTCTCTTGTCAGCGACACTTATGAGAAGGATCTTTCCAAGTATCTCGGACAGGAGATCGAGTTCGTGATCACCGAGTACAATCCGAGAAGACGTCGTTACATCGGCGATCGCAAGCAGCTTCTCACGGCAAAGAGAGAAGAGGCAGCTGCGAAGCTGTTCGAGAACCTTCAGGTTGGCGATGTAGTAGAAGGAACCGTTAAGAACATCACTGATTTCGGTGCTTTCGTAGATCTTGGCGGAGCAGATGGTCTGCTTCACATCTCCGAGATGAGCTGGGGCCGTGTTGAGAGCCCGAAGAAGGTCTTCAAGGTTGGCCAGAAGCTTCGTGTTCTTGTTAAGGACATCAACGGCCACAAGATCGCTCTGTCCCTGAAGTTCCCTGATGAGAATCCGTGGATCGGTGCAGACGAGAAGTATGCAGTGGGCAAGATCGTTACCGGTAAGGTAGCACGTATGGCTGATTTCGGCGCATTCGTTGAGCTGGAGTCCGGCATTGACGCCCTGCTTCATGTTTCCCAGATCTCCAAGGAGCACATCGAGAAGCCTTCGGATGTTCTGAAGGTTGGCGATGAGGTTACCGCTAAGATCGTTGATTTCAATCCTGAGAACAACAAGATCTCCCTTTCCATCAAGGCCCTCAAGAACGATGAGGAGAAGGCGAAGAAGGATGCAGAGAAGGAAGACGAGATCGTGGTTCCTTCCAAGGGAAATGATGACGACGAGGCTGTTACCGTTGACATCGACGCTATGATTGCGAAGCAGCAGGCTGAGGACTCTGAGAACTGATCCGGCTGAATGATCGCAGACAGCGATATCTGAACAGCATAACAGAGAAGCCGCACGGATGATCCGTGCGGCCAATGGCATCAACCAGTTCACCTTTTGGGGTGAACTGGTTTTTTCTTTGCCTAA
>ENA-OUOY01000156-OUOY01000156.1-human-gut-metagenome-genome-assembly--contig:-NODE-156-length-56851-cov-14.856557_pt1 | contig 56851 bp, 61 predicted proteins | sample MGYA00237937_ERZ548767 | MGnify/ENA primary metagenome ERZ548767 (study PRJEB26490, sample SAMN05356887) | human gut metagenome | biome: terrestrial biome; feature: human-associated habitat; material... | reverse complement strand
AAGATGACAGTAGATGAACTTGATGAATATTTCTATAAGCATAGAAGAGAGATTAGATATTCTATACTTAATAAGAAATATAAGCCCCAAGCAGTTAAGAGAGTTTATATCCCAAAGCCTAATGGTAAGAAAAGACCATTAGGTATACCTACAGTAGTAGATAGAGTTATTCAACAGGCTATTGCACAAGTGTTAATGAAGAAATTAGATTCTTCATTCAGTGAATTCAGTTATGGATTCAGACCAAGAAGAAGTGCACAGATGGCTGTATTGAAGACTCTAGAATACATTAATGAAGGCTATGACTGGGTTATAGACTTAGATATTGAAGCATATTTTGACACTGTAAATCATGACAAGTTAATCTCAATACTTAGAGAAAAGAATGTGAATGACTCAACAACATTACATCTTATTCGCAAGTTCATGCAGGCAGGAATTATGGAAGATGGTTTAGTAAAACCTTCTAGAATCGGCGTGCCGCAGGGCGGCCCTCTTTCTCCAATTATTTCTAACGTCTACCTAGATAAGTTCGACAAGGAGTTAGAAAATAGAGGATTGCGCTTTGTAAGATATGCAGATGACTGCAATATTTTCGTCAAGAGCGAAATGAGTGCGAATAGAGTAATGAAGTCAGTCACTTCATGGCTAGAAAGAAAACTATTTCTTAAAGTCAGCGCTACTAAGACCAAGGTGGTCAGACCAACCAAAAGTAAATTTCTTGGATTCACTTACCTCAAAATGAATGGGGAATGGAAATGCAAGCCTTCCAATCAGAGCAAGATGAAACTCTACGATAAATGTAGAAAGGAACTTGTAAGAAGGATAGGAATTGCACGTTCTATTGCAGTCACATTCAGAAGAATCAATCAGATTGTAGTGGGGTGGATTAACTATTATCGAATAGGTGTGATGAAATACTTCATTGACGTCTTTGGTCAATGGCTTCGCCATAAAATCAGAGTTATCATTCTTAAACAGTGGAAGAAACCAAAAAGAATATATATTAATCTACAGAAACTGAATAATAAACTCAGTTGTCACTTTACAGATGAACAAATATTTTCGGTAGCAAACACTAGGCTAGGTCTATACAGACAGGCCAATGGCCATGTAGTCAATTTTCTACTTAGTCCCAAGATTCTAGCCATTAAGAAAGAGGATAGACCAGGTTTGGTCAATCCTCTTAACTACTATCTAAGTTAGTTTGAAATTATCATATAAATGTAGCGCCGTATACGAGACCCGTACGTACGGTGCAATGAGAGGCACAGAAATAATAATTAAATCCAATATTAACATTGTTTCTTGTCTACTCTATTAATATTTATTTCTTTGTCATTACGATAAATGTCTCAGGACGTCTATCTCTAAATAATCCACAATCATAATTATATCCTTCATTTTTAACTTAGTTATTTTTTTTGTGTATTCATGCTTTGATAATTGAAAAATTTATAACTCGCCAAAGTTCTCTTTGGCGTAATTATAAGAAAATATTATCTTTAAGAAATTTGAATATATAGAATGCTATTAGAATACTTGATATAATTAAAACAATGGTAAAGGAAGTGAGTATATGTCAGAAAGTGTTTTAGATTCAAAAAAGTCACTATCAATTGAAGAAAGAATAAATAAATTGCAAAAAAGAAATCTATTAATAGATGATTATGGATTACTATATGATTATATAAAAAATATTAATACTTATTATCACATTACTGGATATAGATTTCTATTGGATAATTATGATGTTAAAGAGGATAATTATTACAATCACAAAAGTACTGAGTTAATAGCTTTAAGTGAAATAGATAGAAAAATCTCTATAATGCTTTTTCAAGAAATAAGAAAGATAGAAGAATCATTAAGAACTAGATTAGCAAATCTATGTGGTCAAGATGATATGGTAACCTTCAAACTTGATAATGACAATGGATTAGCTCTATTAGATCATAATTATTGTTTGATTAATCATGTAAAAGAGAAATTTATTGCGAATGATCAATATGATAATATTTTGGGTAAGGTACTTTATGACGATATTCATAAAACAAGAGAAGAACCCACAATTAAACATTATATAGATGAATATAATGGTATTATTCCTATTTGGGTAGCGATTAATTTTATTAGTTTTGGCACTTTAATTAAGATGATTGATTGTTTGACTACAGTGAAACTGAATGAGTTTATGGAAGGAAAACCTTATAAAAAGGTTAAAGGAGCCATGGATCCTAGTAGAACTGATTTAAAAGCTATCCACATGTTACGTAATAAAATATCCCATCATTCCAATATCTTAGGAAAACAATCTCCATATATTGTTAAAGGAAAATTTTATTCAATATATTCATTAGGATATGTTTCTATTTGTCATTGGTCCTCTTTATTATTTAAGGATAATTTGACATTATCATTAAGACAAAAAATAGAAAATATTCTTGTGGAAGTAAATAAAGAGTATAATACCACTTTCAATTTCTCTATAATTTATCCCGAATAATAGAAAAATCAAATAATTCTTTACATTCAAAGAAAAATAAGGTAATATAAATGTACGTTGTGAGAGGACCTGCGCGCCTCTCATTTTTTGTATTTTAAAAGGACTGAGCCCATGAAGGTTCAGTCCTTATTTCTTTGTCATCACGACATATGTCTCAGGACGTCTATCTCTGAACAATCCCCAAGATAAACGGTCTTCTTTCAATGCATCTAAATCAAACTCTCCATAAAGTATTGTCTCTTCCTGCTTTGCTGAGGCAATAATATCTCCTGTTGCATCCGCAATAAAAGAGCAGCCATAAAAATCTAAAGAAGAAGATTGTCCGGCATTTTCTTTACAAGGTTCAACTGTTTCTACTCCAATACGATTTGCAGCAACTACAGGCATTAAATTAGCGGCTGCATGACCCTGCATTACACGTCTCCAATGACTATTGCTATCAACATCTAGAATAGGTTCACTGCCAATCGCAGTAGGATAAAGTAGCATTTCTGCACCCTGTACGGCCATACATCTGACTGTTTCAGGAAACCACTGATCCCAGCAGATGCCTACACCAATACAACCAAAACGTGTATCAAATACTTTAAAACCAGAATCACCAGGAGTGAAATAGAACTTCTCCTGATAAAAATGATCATCAGGAATATGTGTTTTTCTATAAATACCTAACACACTTCCATCGGCATCAATCATTGCGACAGTATTAAAGAGACGATCTATATCTCTTTCATAGAAACTCACAGGAATAACTACACCTAATTCCTTTGCGACTTCTTTAAAACGATTCACGGCAGGATTTTTTTCAAGAGGTAATGCATAATTATAATAGTCATAGCGCTTCTCCTGACAGAAATACTGACGTTCAAATAATTCAGGAAGCAGAATGATATTGGCACCATTGTCTGCTGCCTCTTTGACCATCTTTTCTGCTTTATTAATATTTTCTTGTACATCTTTACTGCATGAAAACTGTAATGCAGCAACTTTGACCTTTCTCATAAAAAACCTCCTACTTTGCAGGAATCTGCTGTGTAATACAGTGGATGATCCCTCCACCTGTTAAAATAACACGTGCTTCAACAGGGATGATGTCACGTTCAGGAAAACACTCTTTTAATATCTCTACAGCTACACTGTCATGTTCATCCCCAAACTGTGGAACTAATACACAATGATTGCCAATATAGAAATTAATATAAGCTTGCAGCTAAACGTTCTCCAACTTCTCTTGTATCTTCTCCCTCTTCAAACTCATATCCCTTTAAATCTTCTTCAGTAATACATACAGGAATATGTGGAATAGGGAGCTTATGAATTTTTATTGGTCTTCCTTTTGCATCCTTTTGACTAGATAAGATTTCATAAGCCATATGACTTCTTACATATTGTGGATCATTTTCATCATCAGTCCACGCAAGAAGTAATTCACCAGGTCTAACAAAACGATAGAGGTTATCAAGTGGTTTCATTGAATTCACATCAATTCCTACGCATCTTTCTCCTAGTAAATCCACAAGTTCAGGATTCCCTCTTCCTCTCTTGTGTCCAGGAACATCAAAAGGTACGATTCTTTTCTTTCTAAATGTCTCAATCGCTTCATAAAGCGGTGCACTCGCTTGTCTTTTTAAGTCCATAATCTTCCTTTCCTCATCATGTCTAAACATAAAAAAAGACAGATGATTATTTCATCATCTGTCAAACGTGTAAAAAATGTGATACATGGTACTTTTTTTCTATGCGAAACCAGTAGAGAATCCCTCTCTTCATATGCATAAATATAATGTCACGTACTATATTGACCGTTTCATAAGATAATGTGCTTATTTCTAAGCGACGATTGTAAAGTAATCAACTTAAAAATTTAATCTTAACTTAATCTTTAACTAGAATTCATTTTTGAAAATCAGTAATCTTTTAAAATAAAATACTGATTATCAGACACAAAATTGTTTTCACAAATAGTGCTAAGTAGATTGTTTAAGACTTTATAATTTTTTGAGAATATTATAAAATATGATAAATAATAAGGAGGAGCAATGATGATTACTATTAGAATCGCAACAGTAGAGGATGCAGAGTCTATCCAGAAGATTTATGCACCTTATGTCCTTAATACAACTATCACATTTGAATTAGAACCACCGACAGTCAAAGAAATGGCAGATCGTATCAGGCATACTTTAGAAAAATACCCATATCTAGTCGCAGTAGAAGAGGGAGAAGTGATAGGATATGCCTATGCAGTGACATTGTATGATCGTCGTGCCTATGATCATTCTGCAGAATTATCTATTTATATCGATGATAGAAAGCGTCATAAAGGAATAGGTCATCTTCTTTATAATGCTTTGATTGACTATCTTACAAGAATGAATATTACGAATCTTTATGGATGTATCACTTATCCAAATGATGCAAGTATCGCTTTTCATGAAAAATACGGTTTTAAAGAAGCCGCTCATTTCCATGAATGTGGCTATAAGTTTGATCAATGGCTAGATGTAGTTTATCTAGAAAAGAGATTAGATAAAACGACTGAGCCATTCATACCTTTTAAAGAACTATGTTAATAAGAGAATCATTAGAAAAATGTCCAATGAATCCTAATGAAAAAAGATTGGGACAGTACTTGACAAGTCAGGGCATACAACTAGAAAATGCGACAGTAAGAACAGTCGCAAAGGAAGTATTTTTAGCCCCATCGTCAGTTGTCCGTTTTGTACAGAAATTAGGATTTGAAGGATTTAATGACTTCAAGAAACAATATTTAGAAGAAATACGATACTTATCCACACACTTTCAGAAAATAGATAGTAATAGACCATTCTCCCAAAATGATAAGAATATAGTGATTGCGAATAAAGTAGGATTACTTTATGATGAAACGTTGCAGGATACGATTTCTTTACTCAATCATGATACACTTCAGGAAGCTATCAATCGTATCGAAAAGAAGGAACATATTGCGATTGTCGTATCAGGTGCACAGAAGGGAATTGCGTATACCTTTAAAGAAAAGATGATGAAAATTGGTAAGAAGGTAGATATTTTTGATAGCATGGATGAAGCTTTTTATGAAGCATGTTATTGTAGCAGCAATACATTATTTATTCTCATCAGCTATTCTGGTGAAACATCAAAATGTCTTTTTATCTGTCATAAATTAATTGAAAGAAAATTATCTTTTATTACTATTACAACCTATGGGACTAACTCTCTTTCTAGTCAGTCGGACTGCTGTTTATATGTATCCACAAGAGAAAAATTAATTAATAATTTAGGTGCATTCTCTTTTAATCTTTCTTTACTTTATTTACTTGATGTTCTTTATGCAGGTTATTTTAATACCAGCTATGATGAACATTTAGAAAATAAAACAGTGACTTCTATGGAATGTGAAAACATATTTACAGACCATGGTAGAAAAACAGATAATCCAATCATCAAATAGAACAGTGTTCCCTAAAAACCTTAGAAATAAGGAACAAAAAGAGAACACTGTTGTTTTCGCTTACATTTTACTGTTTTCTTTATTTCTTTTACGTATAATGTTGTTGAAGGAGGAACGCAACAATGAATAAAGAAGGCGTAAAAATCGTTACTATTGGTGGAGGCAGCAGCTATACACCAGAATTAATGGAAGGTTTCATCAAGAGATATGATGAATTACCAATCAGAGAAATCTGGCTATGTGATATCGAAGATGGTAAAGAAAAACTTGAAATCGTAGGAGAAATGGCACAGAGAATGTGGGATGCATCTCCTTATGATGTAAAAGTACATCTTACATTAGATCGTAGAGAAGCATTACCAGGAGCTGACTTCGTTACTACACAGTTCAGAGTAGGTTTATTAAATGCACGTATCAAGGATGAAAGAATTCCATTTTCTTATGGAATGTTAGGCCAGGAAACAAATGGTGCGGGAGGTATGTTTAAGGCATTACGTACTATTCCAGTTATCTTAAGTATCGTAGAAGATATGAAGGAATTATGTCCTGATGCATGGTTAATCAACTTCACTAACCCAAGTGGAATGGTTACTGAATCAGTTATGAAATATGGTAAGTGGGATAAGGTTATTGGTTTATGTAACGTACCAGTAGGTGCTATGATGGATGAACCAAAAACAATCGGAAAAACATTGGATCAGTTAACTTACAAGTTTGCAGGTTTAAACCATTTCCATTGGCATAAAGTATATGATGAAAATGGTCATGAAGTGACTAAAGACATTATCAATGCAATGTATGAAGGTAAAGATATGGGTATTCCAGCTAATATTCATGATATCCCATTCTTTAAAGAACAGTTATTACGTATGAATATGATTCCTTGTGGATATCATAGATATTACTATCGTGAAGAAGAAATGTTAGCACACGGTTTAAAGGAATACAATGATCCAAATGTTGGAACAAGAGGTCAGCAGGTACAGAAGACTGAACATGAATTATTTGAATTATATAAGGATCCTAACTTAGATCATAAGCCAGAACAGCTTGCAAAACGTGGTGGTGCACATTACAGTGATGCAGCTTGTGAAACAATTGCATCTATTTATGGAAATAAGTTAAGTCATATCGTTGTAACTACTAAGAATAATGGTGCAGTACCTGATCTTCCAGTTGATTGTGCAGTAGAAGTATCTTCTTATATTGGAAGTACTGGTGCACGTCCAATCGCTTTTGGTCCATTAGAACCAGCAGAAAGAGGATGGGTACAGTGCATGAAGAACATGGAATTATGTGTTGAAGAAGCTGCTGTAACAGGTGATTATGGAACTCTATTACAGGCTTTCATAATCAACCCACAGATTGTAGCTGGTACTAAAGCTAAACGTATTATGGATGAATTATTAATCGCCCATAAGAAATACCTTCCTCAGTTTGCAGATACTATTGCAAGACTTGAAGAAGAAGGCGTAACTATCAAAGATGATGTTGCAAGAGAATTAACTGAAAAAGGATTATAATATGCATGACAGGCTCTTATGAGCCTGTTTTCTTATGTTATAATGGATTTTAGGAGGATGTAGAAATGATTAAAGAAATAGTAAAGGATAATTTCTTCTTATCTCAGGTGGCAGAAAAAGCGACGAAAGAAGATTTATATATAGGAACTGATTTAAAGGATACGCTTCAAGCACATCTTCATGAATGTGTTGGTATGGCAGGAAATATGATTGGCTATAATAAAGCAGTCATTATCTTTTTAGAAGATGAAAAGATGCATGTGATGTATAATCCTGAAATCATTAAAACAAGTGGTAACTATCATGAATGTGAAGAGGGATGTTTATCTCATGTAGGACAAAAGTCAGTTAAACGTTATGAAACAATCAAGGTCTCTTACTTTGATGAATCATTTAAGAAGAAGATTAAAACCTTTACAGGTTTTACAGCACAGATCATTCAGCATGAATGTGATCATCTAAAAGGTATACTTATCTAGATGATTTCTCTATACAGAATAGAAAACAGGTGGAGATTATGCGTTTATAACGGCATATTTATCCACCTGTTTTTATTTTATACGTCTAATGCTTTCTTAAGCGCTTCGATACTAGAATATCTCGGAGTAGAAGGATCATTCATTATTTTTCTGCCTTCTTCAATGGCAGCAGCTGTAGTATCATTAGGTATTTCAAGTTCATTGAATATTTCTTCTTTTTGATCTGTGTAGATATTTAAATTTGTAGTTGCCATGTAGAACACCTCCATTTAAGTATATCAAATATAAGAAGCTCTATCTATGCAAAAAGGCATCCCTGAGGATACCTTTAATTATGAATTGTGAGAGCACGTGTTGCGTTCATGACTGCAAGAATCATAACACCTACATCTGCAAATATTGCAAGCCACATATTCGCAATACCAAGTGCACCTAATACTAAACAGATGAACTTAACAGCTAACGCAAAGACGATATTCTGTTTTACAATTTTTAATGTCTTAGTAGAAATCTTCATTGCAAGGGAAATCTTTAATGGATCATCATCCATCAAAACAACATCTGCTGCTTCAATGGCAGCATCACTTCCAAGACCACCCATTGCAATACCAATATCAGCACGAGAGAGTACTGGTGCATCATTGATACCATCACCGACAAAGGCAAGTTTTTCTTTATCTGATTTCTTAGCTAACAACTTTTCTACTTCTTCTACCTTATCTGCAGGAAGAAGTTCACTATGTACTGTATCAATACCAATTGTATTGGCTACAAGATCTGCAGTAGAAGCACTATCACCTGTTAACATAACAGTTTCCTTAGCCCCTAATGATTTCAAACCACTAATAGCTTCTTTAGCATGATCCTTGATAATATCAGAAATCACAATACAACCTGCATATTTGTCATCAACTGCTACATATACAAGTGTACCAGCCTTTGTATAAGCACTATAATCAATGCTTTTTAACTTCATTAATTTCGCATTACCTGCAAGAATATGATGACCATTATAGTCTGCTTCTACACCATGTCCTGCAATTTCCTGAATATGATCTACAAGTGTATTATCAATCTTCTGATTATAAGCTTTCTTTAAGCTGACGCTGATAGGATGTGTTGAAGCACTTTCTGCATAAGCAGCATATTCAAGTAAGTTGTCTTTATCAAAACCTTCTGCAGGTACAACATCAGTCACTTCAAATACACCCTTAGTCAATGTACCTGTCTTATCAAATACAAAGTACTTAACATCAGATAATGTTTCTAGGTAGTTAGAACCTTTTACAAGAATACCGTTCTTGCTGGCACATCCAATACCACCAAAGAAACTTAATGGAATAGAAATAACAAGAGCACAAGGACAGCTGATTACTAAGAATGTGAGGGCTCTAAAGATCCAGTCACCAACATGGGCAGGCTGTTTCATAATTGTTAAGACAATAGGGGGAATAACAGCCAAAGCGAGCGCACTATAACATACAACCGGTGTGTAATACTTTGCAAACTTCGTAATAAAGTTTTCTGTCTTAGATTTCTTCATACTTGAGTTTTCTACAAGATCAAGAATCTTAGAAACTGTTGATTCACCAAATTCTTTTGTTGTTTTAACAGTGATACGTGCTGTCATATTAATAGAACCACTATAGATTTCATCACCACAATGGGCATTACGAGGCACACTTTCACCTGTTAAGGCACTTGTATTGAGTGTTGTATCACCCTCTACAATAATTCCATCAATAGGCACCTTTTCACCAGGATTAACAATGATTTCACTACCAATCTCTACATCATCAGGATCTACTTCTTCAATCTCTCCATCCACCATAATATTGGCATAATCAGGACGAATATCCATTAAAGCGGCGATATTCTTACGGCTCTTACCAACCGCAATACTTTGGAATAATTCACCAATCTGATAGAAAACCATAACGGCAGAACCTTCAAGATATTCACCAAGACACATAGCCCCGATTGTTGCAACAGCCATTAAGAAATTTTCATCAAATACCTGACCATGACTGATATTCTTAATAGATTTTCTTAAAATATCATGTCCAATCACAAAGTAGGGGATTAAATAGAGGATAAACTCGACATAGCCTGGTACAGGGACAATTGTCTTAAATACAGTAATCACAATCAATAAGACAATCGCAATAATAATTCTGTTTAAAACATTCTTTTGCTTCTTTGTCATTTCCATCACTCCTTATTAAAGGAAGATTTCGCAATCATCCTCAACAATTTTACAATTTTCTCTTGCTTTTTCCATAACTGCCTGAGGATCTACACCTTCCTCAAACTCAACCTTTAACTTTAAAGTCATAAAACTTAAAGTAGCATCCTTAACACCTTCAGTATTCTTTACTGCTTCTTCCATCTTATTTGCACAATTTGCGCAATCTACATCTACCTTATAAGTCTTTTTCATATTATTTTCTCCTTTACTCTTCAATATGATTCATTCCAATAGATAAAATACTTCTAACATGATCATCATCTAATGAATAGAAGATAACCTTTCCTTCTCTTCTAAACTTTACTAGTTTAGCATCCTTTAATACTTTAAGCTGATGACTAATGGCTGGCTGAGAAAGCTGTAATATAGTAGCTAAATCACCTACACATAGTTCACCTTCAAATAAAGCATAGAGAATCTTGATTCTTGTAGAATCACCAAATGTCTTAAATAAATCTGCTAAATCATAAAGATATTCATCATCAGGTTGATTCTCTAAAACCTTTGAAACAACATCTTCATTCGCATTTAAGAATTCATTTCTCTTTTCCATGGCTCCTCCTCATATAAACGTTTTTACATATTTAATTATATAAATATGTTTATATGCTGTCAATAGAAAAGCCGAAGAAACAAATGTTTCTTCGACTTGGCTGTATGTATTATTCAGTTATTTTTTCAAAATCTGAAGCAGGATGTTTACATAGAGGACAAATAAAGTTTTCAGGAAGTTCTTCTCCGCTATATTCATAACCACAGATCTTACAGCGCCATTTACGCACAGGAGCTTCTTCTTTTATATGATGTTCTTTATTCATATCTTCTACAATTATATCAGCAAGAGCTTCAATTTTTTCATAATCTGCATTTTTCATACGTGATTTAATAGTGAGCTCTTCACCGATATAATTCCAAGATAATGGTTCAAGAATAGCTTTCATAGTCTTCTTAGCACTTGGTGCCCATGTACCATTTTCAATTAAAACACATGTACGATTCTGTAAAAGATGTTCCTTGATTTCTATCAATAAGTTCTGCATAGGTGTGAATAAACCTGCATTATAAGATGCGCTTGCGAATACTAAATGAGAATATTTAAAACTTTCAGATAAGATATAAGATGGATCAGTCTTAGATACATCATATACTTTAATGTTGTGAATACCTTTTTCACTTAACTTACTTGCAAGAATCTCAGTTGCATTGGCAGTCCCACCATAAATAGAACCATAAGCAATCATAACACCCTTTACTTCTGGTTTATAAGCAGCCCAAGAAGCAGTATGTTCTACCATTAAGTTAATATCTTCATCCCAGATAGGTCCATGCAGTGGACAAAGCATTGAAATATCAAGAGTAGATGCTTTCTTTAAGGCATTAGTCACCTGTATACCATATTTACCAACAATATTTGTATAATAACGTCTTGCTTCATTCCAGAATGATTCATCTAAATCCATTTCACTTGTAAATAGATTGCCATGAAGTGCACCAAAAGTACCAAATGCATCCGCACTAAATAAGATACCTGTTGTAGAATCATAAGTCATCATGACTTCAGGCCAATGAACCATTGGTGTAGTAACGAAGCTTAATACATGATGTCCAGTTTCTAAAGTATCGCCTTCCTTGATAACTATAGCATGCTGATCTAAATCAAAATCAAAGAACTGTTTCATCATACGGAATGTCATAGTATTACCCACAATCTTTACATCAGGATAACGTACTACAATATCACAAAGTGTTGCACAATGATCAGGCTCCATATGATTGACTACTACATAATCAAGTGTTCTACCATCTAGTACATGTTCTAAATTTTCTAAGAACTGATGAGCAATCGCTGCATCTGCAGTATCTAATAAGACAGTCTTATCATCTACTAATAAATAAGAATTATAACTTACACCATCAGGAATAGGATAAACATTTTCAAATAGTTCTAAACGTCTATCATTGCCTCCTACATAATAAAAATCATCACTTATTTGTCTTACATTAAACATTTTATTTCCTCCTACTTAAAGTGGCTCAAAATCAGATGCTGGATGTTTACAGATAGGACAGATTAAATCCTCAGGTAATTCATCACCTTCATAGACCCATCCACAAATCTTACATACCCATCCTTTTTTCTTCTTTTCTGGTTTTGGTTTCACATTCTTGAAATAATAGTCATATGTCATAGAATCATGCTCATTTAAGATAACAGCATCATCAAGTTCTACAATAAACATCGTATGTGTTAACTCATCCAATGTTTCTATAACATGACCTTTCATATATGCATTCGCATATTGTGTTAAGTAAGGTAATGAGTCTTTCAAATCATACATATCAAAACCATCAAACTTATTAACCTCTTTGCCACTTTGGAAACCAAATCGTTTAAAGATATCAAAAGGGCATGTAATATCAAGTATAGATAAAGTCATATTCTTTGACTTCATCAATACATCATGAGTGTAATTCGCCTTATTCACAGTCACTGCAATACGATAAGGATTACTTGTGAGCTGTACGGCTGTATTAATAATACAGCCATTAGGCTTATTACCATCATTTACACCTAATACATACAAACCATAACTGAGTTTAAATAATGCATTCTTTTCCATGGTCATACCTCCTCTTGTTTATTATAAACGTTTACACAAAAGAAAAAAACTCAGATGCGTTATTTCTGAGTTTTTGCGTGATATTTGTTTAAGATATCAGGGAATGCCTTGACTAAACGACGATGTGAATATTTCTTAATAAGATGTTCACGGTGACTATCCTTTAATTGACGTGCAATCTTAAAGATATCATCTGTTGTAATTTCATTATGAATATCTAGTTCTAGTTCATCTGCAAACTTCTTAAGATCCTGAGAGACTGTCTCAAGCTTTTTCGCAAGATGAGTGGCTTCAACAAATGTAGTAATTAAGTCGCTTGTGAATAGTGTGATACATACAGTAGAAGCAATAACCATTGGAATATAATCATATTGAATAAGCATATGAGTGAGATGTGGCTGTACATTCTTTACTGCAGTGACAGAAAAGAAACCAAAAATAAAGAAGCCTTCTAAGCAGATACGACCATTCAAATTAAATCTCATTTGAGAATAATCCCACCATCTTGCATGGAACATCTTTTCCATAAAATAAGATGTGAGATATTCTATAAAGCATGCGACAATAGCCCCCTCTATAAAAATGAGAGACCAATCTTTAGAGATAGGAAATAAAGCACATACAACAATTGCACCTGATCCATAAATAGGAATGCAAGGACCAGTTAAGAAACCACTGTTATGTATCTTATGACCAGTGGCAATAGGGCAGATAAGTGATTCCCAGATCCACCCACAGAAACTATAGATAAAGAAGGAAATAACAAGTATTGTCCAGTTATTCGCAAATGCATCTAACATATATATTAACCTCCTTATTAACATTTTACCCATTATAGCATTATAGGAATATAGAAACAAAGGAAACTATAATTTGAGCTTAACTTATTCTTTTTACCAGGAAAAAGGGAGTAAGAAGCAACTGAGATATTTACGATTATAGGTGCAATAACTACATAAAATTTTGGAATTAAGATGCCAGAGAACACAATTGGTTACTTTATTTTAGATAAACTGTTATAATAGAATATGTAAAGAGAGGTAAAAATAAAATGAATACAAATGATATTTTAAAAAAAGTAGACCACACATTATTGGCTCAGAGTGCCACTTGGGAAGACATTAAGGTAATCCTAGATGATGGAATCAAATATGGTACAGCATCTGCATGTATTCCAGCTGCTTATGTTAAACAGGCAGTAGAATATGTGGATGGTAAACTTCCTATCTGTACAGTTATTGGATTCCCAAATGGATACAGTACAACTGCAGTAAAAGTATTTGAAACAAAGGATGCTATTGAGAATGGTGCATCTGAAATTGATATGGTTATTAATATCGGATTCTTAAAAGATAAGAGATATGAAGAAGTAGAAGATGAAATCCGTCAGATTCATGAAGCGTGTGATGGTAAAATCTTAAAGGTTATTATTGAAACATGTCTTCTTACAGAAGAAGAAAAGATCAAGATGTGTGAATTAGTCACAAATGCAGGGGCAGAATACATTAAGACATCAACAGGGTTCTCAACTGCAGGCGCTACATTTGATGATGTAAAGTTAATGCATGATCATGTAGGTGAAGGAGTTAAAGTAAAAGCAGCAGGTGGGATTAGCTCATTTGATGATGCTGAAAAGTTCATTGAACTTGGTGCTGACAGACTTGGTACAAGCCGTCTTGTAAAAATCATGAAGAATACAGACACTGGTGCAGGTTACTAAAAGTAAAGAACCATAATCCTTTATATAGGACTATGGTTCTTTTTTACGCAATGAAATAAAAAAACAGACACATATGTGTCTGTTAAGTTCTAAATGGTGGACCTCTGACGTAAAAGGCGAACTCATAATAAAGCAGGCAGAAATGTCTGCTTTTTTTGATGGCTGTGACCGTCAGAAATGCAGTCAAAATCAAAAAAAAAAAAAAATAAGAAGAAAGCAAAGCTTTCTTCTCAATGTAATACGTGAGGAGGTGAGGCACTTGAGTACCATTAAGGATAATACAGGAATGTATGTAAGATACGTTCCTATAACAAGGGGAGAAGTAATTGAATTCTGTAAGAATCCCAAAACTTTATCTGGAAGTGAAGGCTTTGCAGAAAAGATTGAGAAGCAGATTGAATATAAGGATCTGATCTCAAGAAAGTATAAGAAAACAAGAATGACTTCAGATGGGGTAAAAAAGACATACATGAATATATATGCCCATAAGCTATATATGTTTGTCCCTCAGCCTGGGGAACTGAAAGGTCAGTGCTATAAGACACTGATCAAGAGTTTCATCAAGGACTGGACAGATAGTTATGTAGCAGAAAGAATTGTGTACTGCTTTAAAGTGATACATAAGAAGACTTATTCCCAGTGTGAACTGATCATCTTCTCTAGGCTTCCTCTAGAAGAGGAGTTAAGAAAGTATCAGACGTATCCTAATGACTACTACTGGGACCCAGTGAAGAAGAGAAGAGCATCAAGGAACTGTGAAGATGCAATCCTTCTCCACAGGAAAGGGGATTATATCCTTGATAAGGATGGAAACAGGAAAGAGATTGTTCTTCATGTAGAGGAGCATGACACTGGATTGTTCTTCTTCAAAGAGTTTGACTCTTTCATCCAATCGATGAAGCAGTCCCTTAGAAGGGCGATTGATCGCTTGGGGCTGAGTAGGCATGTGTCTACAGTATTCCCATACATAACAGCTAGGAACGGCTTCTCTCAAGCCTCAATAGGTAAGGTGAGAATTAGAAATAAGCTCATCAGAAGAGTCAATGAAAGCATGTATTACCTCAAAGAAGCCTGTGAATATTTTGAGGATGATTTCCCAGAAATAAAGAAAAAATATTATTCATTTGTTCATTCAATGAATAATCATCTTTATGAGATGACAGGAAGCATTGAAGGTCTAGCCTATAATCTTACCTATTATCAGAGACAGGAATCCTTCAAGTTGCAGATGTCTATGCTTGAAAGAGGTATTGAAGAAAAGCTTGCAAAACTTCATAACTGGATGATTGATAATCTTTCTAATCTTACAATCGAAGATAAGAAAGTCCTCAAAAATAGAACATATTTATAAACCTGCTGATGGTTGATGCAGGAGCTGAAAAACTGACATAGAAGAATAAATGCTGAATGTCACAGCAATCCCATTCTGTTCATTATGTTTTTATATATTTTATTCCCTTCTAAATAATCATTACTTCAGCTTCTGCACCAGCCATTGGCTGGGAAAGATAGAACATTGAAAACTGAATGAAGGCGGTCTACAAAACATCGTCACTATCTGACACGGTCTCGCTAAGAATCACTTGAATACATAACATCCTGAAGAAGGATATTTGATTTGGAATTGAGCATGTAAGAACAAACGTATTCAAATGGATTTGCGATAAAGACGACAGTGGAAGAGCAGATTAATCTACTGCTTAAAGGAAGAGATGATGACAATAACATCAACGTAGATGAAGGAGGAAGTAGCGACCCTCTGAGACCGCATTTTATATTTATTTTATTTAATCTATGCGATTTAAGCTGTATGACCTGAGTGTCCACTCGAATACACATTCAGTTGATGCAGTTTGAACCTAGCTTACTTTTAGTAAAGGAGAAAAGAAAATGAGAATTATAAGCGTATTAAACCAGAAAGGCGGAGTAGGAAAGACAACTACTAGCGTCAACCTTGCTGTCGGATATGCCAATGACGGCTACAGAGTATTACTTATTGATGCAGATCCTCAGGGGAATGCTTCAAGATGCTTCTTTGATGATTATCACAAGCTGGATTATAACAAGTTTGCTGAATTCAAGGTTGAAGATAGAACAGATCAGTATGAAACTGCCAGTGAACTTAGAAAGATGCTACTTTCATACACAAACAAGAAGGACATCAATGATCTTCTTCAGGGTACGGCAGAGCCTCATGAATGCATTCATTCTACTAAAGTGGAGAATCTGAACATTATTCCATCATTAGGGGCAAAACTTATCCAGACAGTAACCTATCTACAGAACAAGGGTGCACTTGGTTCTAAAATCTACAATGTGCTCAAGAGAAATCTCAGAAAGCCATTGAAGAACAATAATTATGACATTGTCATTATCGATAATGCACCTACATTTAATCTGGTTACTGTCAATTCTCTTTATGCAAGTGACGAAATCCTTATTCCTCTCAAGGTTGGAATCTATGAGCTTGATGGATTTGTATCTACAGTAAAAGAAATCTATAACTTCAATGAAGAATATGGAAGAAATATTGATTTCAAGATTCTCATCACAATGATGCAGAGAGGAAACCGACCAGATTACAAGAAGTTTGTAGAAGAAATCAGATATCTTTTCCCAGACAGAGTTTATCAGGCTACTATCGGATATCAGGATGCCGTAGTCAATCGCACATCAATGAAACAGGAATTCCTTGTGAATCATGACAGCAATGTCGGAGACGACTACAGAGCACTCGTAAAAGAACTGGAGGAGATGCAATAATGACAAATTATGAAATGGCACTAGAACTTTTGAATAGAGGTATGGCTGATAAACACCATACCTTTAATGATACAGGATACCTGATTATTGACCTTGGAGGACCGTACGGGGGATATATCTCACCTAATGATAAGAATGTTGAGATTACAAAATACAATGAACATATTGGTTACGGGGTTATAGACATGGATAAAATGGCTGTTCATGATACTGCCAACAGATTTGAACTTCCAATTGAGAAGTATGTAAACCACTCGGTAAAATGCGTTGATGAACGCCCAGTAATAAAGAATAGAAGAGGTAGATAAAATGCTAACAGAACTAGAAACAGGTTTGTCATTTCTTCCTGATAATGAAAAATTTGACAAGACGCTCATTCTTAAGATTGACATTGATGACATCATCCCTAATGACAAGAATGTTCTGTCAACTGATGATATCGATGAACTTGCGGAGAGCATCCACAAGGATGGTTTATTAAATCCTCTAAAGGTCTATAAGAATGAAGATGGAACATATGAACTTTTCGGAGGACACAGAAGATATCTCGCATTGAAGAAGCTTGTTGATGAGGATGATGATTTTGACCCAGAAGTAAGCTGTATAGTATATAAGCGTCCTGCTGATGAACTGAGAGAAAGACTCCAGATCATTCAGGATAATGCTCAGCGTGCTATGACTCAGGAAGATAGAAAAAAATTATTTGTTGAGCTTAATAATATCTTTGATACTGCGGAAGCAGAAGGTAATTATGCTGTTACTGGTGGTCAATCAAAATCCGACTGGATAGCAGTTAAACTCGGTATCTGTAAGCGTACTGTTTTCAGATGGCTTAAGGATACTCAGGATAAGGAGGAGTCTTCAGAAGAAGAGAAGCCTGCTGAAAAGGATGAAGACAAGCCTTCAAAGCCAGCAACACCAGAAAATCCAGATGCCCCAGGTAAGGAAGATATTGCACAGGCAAAAGATATCCTTTCTTCAAAGTTTGCTTCAGTGAATGTGACAAAAGGAAAAATCACATTCAAGTTTGAGACTAAGGATGATTTAGCAGAACTAGTTGAAAAGCTTACAGGAATAGAAATGGTGGTGTAATCGATGAACGATTATAAAGAAATGAGAGAAGGTAAAATCCTTCTCAATAGATTTCCTTACAATGAATGTAAGGATTTCAGAAGGCAGGAACAGCACGAGAAGGAAAATCTTTATTTTTTGACAAATGATGACGGATTCTTCATGAAGATGTATGAAGCTGTCGGCAATCCAAAGCTTGATGAAGTGTGGATTGAAAAGTACTATCCAGATTCAAAAGTGACCGAAAGAAAATGCATACCCGCAAAAAAGCAATATGAAAATTGTGAAGTGCTTGAATTTGATACATTGTTTGAAAGTATCGAGAATGTACCATATCTGAATCTTAAGAATCCTGTAGATTTTCTTGTCAACAGAAACGGATGCCTATGTATTCAGCATGTATCCAACTCAGGTGTCATGGAAGAACTCAGATTGAACTGTTATTCCCAAAAAGTAACAAACTATCTTCTTAGGGAAGCCAGGTTACTTCGTTCCTCACATGAGCAGGAGGTAAATAATGTACCAGAAAGATTTCTAGTCGTATTTGCAGATGCAATGGACTGGAACAATAAAGAGAAGCTACACAAATTTCCTAATGAGAATGAAAGACTTGAAGGCATCTACGATAACTATGAAGATGCATATAAAGTACTTGAGGAAGCCTCAAGAAGCGGTATTCATAATCTGACAGTCGAGATCAGAAGAGAAGTCCAGTTTGAAGGCGAAGACAAGTGGTATGGACTGATGGAACCGATTCTCGATGTAATGACAACAGATATTCATGGCATCATCTCTGAAAAAGAGACACTTCATTTACCAGAACAAAAAGAATTGGAAGCACTCAGCAGTAAAAGAATCTTCTGTCCTGAACCAGAGAGAGTATCTTCTATGAAGCAGAAGGAAAAGCCACTAATAAGACGAGGAAGGGGTCGATGAAAATATGGAAAAGACAGCAAACCAATGGAAGAAGCTTGGATTTGTTCTCAAGGATGGAGCGACTGGAGTCGAGCGTACTCAGCAGTTTGGGAGCAGATATACCTATTATACAGAGAATGATGTTCGTCCATTGACTGAAGAAGAGAAGCTTCAGATTAAGGAGAAAGCAAGAGAAGAGAGAAGACTTCACAGAATTCTGTTGAAAGCCTATAAGGATTATGAAAGATATCCTGAAGATTTGAAAGTTGATCTTCCTCTCTATTTTGATGAGCAATTCTATAAGAACTGCTATCTGCCATTCAAGGAAAAGCAGAAAGAAGTCAAAGTTCTTATTGAAGAAGCATTGCAGAAGGAAGCTGTCCCTTGCAGTAATCCAAGTCGTATGATTGTCATTGATATTGAAACAACAGGATATGAATATCGAGATGATGTATTGCAGGTTTCCATTATTGATGGTGACGGCAGAACACTTCTTAATTCATATGTGAAGCCTTATTACAAATCCTACTGGCAACCAGAAGCGGGACTTAGCTATATTCCTCCAGAAATGGTGGCAGATGCCCCTGAACTCCATGAACTGATTCCTCAGCTGAAGGGAATACTTGATAGCTGTGACACGGTGATTGGATATAATACAGGATTTGTGATATCATTCCTGAATTTTCTGGATTATTCAGACAAGAAAGAGGAAGACGTGATGGAAGACTTTGCTCCAATCTATGGGGAATGGTTGCCTTCATTCGAGGCACATAAATGGCAGACACTTGGAACGTGTGCTGAATATTACGGTTATAACTGGAATTCAATGGAAAACAGTGCTGGTTCGTTAAGAGACTGCTATGCAATCCTTCACTGCTACAGAGCCTTAAAGGAAGAGATGAAGGCAATTAAGAATATGTATAGATAGGAGAAATAAACATGGATAGATTAACAGATGAAGAACTCAAAGAAGCTAGGATATATCCTGTAAGGGAAAAGGTGGATATCATCACAATGCCTCAGAAGAAAGTGCTTCAAGAAATCAGACGTCACCTGAAGGATGTTCTTGATTCCGATGTGGATGAAAAAGTACATAATATCCTGTCGGTTGTGGATTACCAGAGAAGAACCACTAATTTTTCCTCAGCTAAGCAGGTCGAATACTGTATCGGAAATATACTGATGAACTGGCAGTATGATACAATCGAATCAGTCAGAAAGAACCTCCAATCAAAAGGATATGACTATGACAGATTATGTTCTGTTGTTGAAAAAAGACTTCCAACTGATGAAAAAAATCTGTCAGATGAACTACTATTCATAAGAAAACATCTGAAGGATTATCTGGATTCAGATGTTTATGAACAAGCGGAAGAAGTATCTCTATATCCAGAAGGTACTATTGAAAAATTGAAGGATAATCCTGAAAAACTTAAAGCAGAATTCAATGATATCTGCTTTGAATGGGAATACGATACAATCGAATCAGTCAGAAAAGATCTCAAGTCAAAGGGTTATGACCTCGATGGTCTTCTATCCTTGGAGATCATAAAGGAGCAGGAAAGAATGGAAGAAAACAGAAAAACAGAGAATGAAATATACCGAGCAGTACCGAAAGATAAGATTCTTTGTTTTGATGTAGAGACAACTGGATTGTCTCGTGAAGAAGATGAAATCCTTCAGCTATCAATTGTAGATGGCACAGGAAAGACAGTATTCAATGAATACATCAAGCCAACTCGTCATGAATCATGGGATGGAGCAGAAGCAATCCACGGCATCTCTCCAAGTGATGTTGCTGATAAGCCTACAATCGAGGAATACAGGGATATTCTCAATGATATCTTCAAGGATGCAAAGCTTCTTGTAGGATACAACAACAAATACTTTGATAATGCCTTCCTCAAGAAGGCAGGTGTCCATTTTCCAGAAGATATCAAAATGTATGACGTGATGCTCAAATTTGCACCAATCTATGGCGAGTGGAACGAAATGAGACAAGACTACAAGTGGCAGAAGCTTGCTAAATGTGCTGAATATTACGGCTTCCATGGAGATGGTCAATTCCACGACAGTCTGGAAGATGTAAGAGCAACACTTCACTGCTTCAACAGCATGATCAGTGAGGGGCAGGTGAAAGAAAAAGAAGTCACTGCTGAAAAGGATGCTCCCCTCCCACCCAGAAGACGAGGTATGAGTCGATGAAATACATGAGTTATGCATCAGGACAGTATGTGATGTCCATTGATGAAGCAAAGGATATCTCTGAAATAAGAGAAAGTGGTGTGTATGCACTTGAAGGTTATAATCATCCTGTTGCAGTACATATCATAAAGGATGATGATACAGAAGATACTGAGGATGGTTCTCAGGTCTTCTACTCAGATAAGGGTATCAGATATCTTGTTCGTGAATTAAAGAATGACTTCTGCGACAGAGATTATCATCTAAATATGGAGGGGTGCTCATGATCATAATTGATGGAAATAGATTCGTCACCACAGAAGGGGCACAGTCCTTCTACCTGGGACGAAGACAGACTCATACAGGCGACTGGGACATATGGCTTATCAAGCAGGATGAATACTCTATTCATCTTGCTGTTCCGCCTGACGAGATGGAGAAGAATCTCTACAGACTCATCAAGAATTCAGAGACATTCCCGAAAGAAGAGGAAGAAGCTTATGAAGACTTGCTTCATCAGAGCAACTATATAAGCCAGAGAATGTATGAAATAGATGAAGAAGAAAGAATCGATGCCATCGAGGACAGAGAAGAAGCTGAGATGGTAGCTTATTACTGTGCCTTATATGACATGGAGAATGGCATGTCTGAAGGAAAATCACTGGACAGGCTTCAGGATGAATATATGAGCATGACTGAAGAGGAACTCCTGTTCCAGTATCAGACAAAATATGAGGAGAAGCCTCTTCTCCATGAAACACAGGAAAGACTCAGAACTCGAACACATGGCGGTCGAGTAAGAATGAAAGAAGAATAAATCAGGAGGTGATTCTATGAATGATGTCAATATCATCGGTTATATCAATTCCAAGCCTAATATAAAACAGAAGGATGAACGAACATCGGTTAATTTCCTGATCTCCCCAAGACACAAGAAAGGTACGCCAGTAGACTACATACCATGTGTGGTCTTTGGAAAATATGCTGAAAGTGTATTTCCATATATCCACAAGGGAGATATGGTAGCAGTCAGCGGAAGACTGAGTGGCAGATATGTCAGTGAAGATGACAGTCTTATAAGAGTATCAGTCATTACAGATAACGTTGTATTTTTGAGAGAAGGAAAGCACTTTACTGATGCACCTGCACCAGAAGAAATGGAAGAAGAGAGATTCACTGCAAACATTGATGAAAGAGTGATGTATGGTGCTCTCAATCGAGGAGGTGATTAATATGGATGCAACAGCATCTACACTAAGAATTCTGAATATCCCCGAAGAGACAGTCAGGATTCTAAAAAGAGATGGAATACTATCAGTCAGCCAGCTTGAGTCACTTTCATATGACCAGCTGAGAGGACTTGACGGCATGTCTGAGAAGAGATGCCGTACCGTTATTATCAGAATGGCTGAGAATGATGCGTATCTTCGAGAATGCGATAAGAACAGGGATACAAAGAACTATATTGTATCGTTGCTGAAGGATTATTATGAAGGAAGACTCAGAGGTATTGCATTAAGATTTCAGTAAGGTTATTATGAAATATAAAAGAAGATGCAGAAACTGTCTCAGGACAGTTTCTGCATCATTCAGGGAAGGAGAGATAGATATGAAAAAGAAAATCAGTAAGAAGAATGCTGTTATCATTGCAGGAGCCGTTGTTGCGGTGACTGCTGTAGGTGGAACAGCATATGCGATGAGCGGTCCAAAGCTTGCCTTGAATAAAGAAAAAGTGACTGTAGAATACGGTACACAGTACAAACCTGAATTAAAGGATATCGTGAAGGACTATAAGGACTTCGATAAGAAGAGTCTTAAGCTCATCAACAAGATTCCAAACGAAAAGGACAAGACATATCCAGCTGTAGGAAAGTATACAATCACAGTCAAGTATAAGAAGAAGTCTTTAAAACAGAGTGTCATTGTGAAAGATACGAAAGCACCAGAAGTTGCTGTGCCAGCGGATATCGAAATTCTACAGGGAACAGATCTAGCGACTTTCGACTTCAAGTCTCTCATGAATGTCAGTGATGCATCAGAAACGACTATTGATGTGGATACCAACAAGGTGGATGTCAATACACCTGCTCAGTATGATATCAATGTAACTGTCACTGACAAGCATGGCAACAAGACAGTGAAGGCTGGCAAGGTGACTGTCACTGCGAAACCAGAAATCAGCGATGATGAACAGGTGGTACAGGAAACAGTCAAGAATTCAGACGGCACAACAGCCGTAAGAAACAGCGTACAGAAGAAATCACAGTCTTCTGGAAAGAAGGTCGTATCAAACAGTTCGAATGTGACAAGAAAGTCAGCGAATTCATCACAGTCTGCCTCAGGCAACAGAACATCTGGAAACAGCAACAAGACTTCTGGAGGAAATAAGACATCTGGCTCATCAGCAAAGAGCAATGGCTCATCTGGAAGCAGTAATAAAAATACAGGTGGTTCTTCATCAGGAAGTCATAAGGGCTCTATGGATGTTGAAATGAATAAAGATTCATACCATAAAACAGATGATGGTTGGTCAATGGGCGGAGACATTAGTGGTTCTGACTTTGATAAGCTTACAGGCGGTGATTGGAAGGACTTCAACTAAAAAAGAAAATTTATATCTTTCCCCTGGGAGGGCTCGCTGAAGAGTTCTCCCTTTTTCGTGCGAAAACTAACAGCAGGTATCACACCTGACTGGTCTATATATAACCTCGCATGGCATAGATATATGCCTCTCTAATTCGGAAAGGGAGAAGAAAAATGAACCGAAATATATTGAAGAAGCTCGGTGCTGTCGCTTTATCTGCTCTCATGACGCTTGGCGTGGCTTCACAGGGAATCAGTACTGTTGAAGCGTTCACTACTCATGTAGATTACGATGGCAAGAGCACAGCGTATGGAAGCACATGCGGAAAGTTCAGAATCAATGGTAGACAAGCCTGGTGTCTTGAACATGCCAAGAAGACACCAGGCAGTCAGGACATGAATGCTGAAATATATACAAGCACTGAGGCAAAATATGCAAATATCAGAAAAATCATGTACTACGGCTGGTTCGGGTATGAAGAATGGAGCGGACTACATGGAAAATCAGATAATGAGAAGAATGTAATCATGTCAAAGGCACTCTCACATGCCTACTCAGGCTCATCAATCAGCAAGGGTATCATGACAGACTTTTACAACTATGCTACTTCTAAGCCTGACCCTTTGCATCAAAACAATCTAGTATTCAGCAAACATGTCGTAAATACATGGTATGACCAGAATGCAAAAATCCAGAAATCTGAGTCCTCTAGACTTAATGGTCCAAGTGGATATCACATCACAATCAACACCCAGACAAACAGAGTGAAGGTTGTGAACGAGACAAGAGGATGGGCAGGACAGGTCGTTGATGTATACGGCGGAGACACAGTCCACTATGAAGCCGATGCAGGATACACTGGACATGCCTACTCAGGATATCTTCAAGGTGGGTTCACATTTGCACCGCTTATTGCATATAACGGTAACAGTAAACAACAGCAAATTGGAACATGGCTTACTGTTGACCCTGGAGTGAATACATTCCTCAATGCAGACTTCAGAGCCCAGCTAGGAAGTCTCAAACTCAGAAAGACAGATACAGGCGGTAAGCTTCTTGATGGAGCTGTATTCCATGTATCTGGCAACGGCTATGAGAAGGATGTCACAGTCACTAATGGTGAAATCACTGTGAATGAACTTCCAATCGGTGATTATACAATCACTGAAAAGACAGCCCCTAACGGCTATCTTGTGAATGTTGCACCATTCAAAGCTACAGTCTCTGCTGGTCAGACAGCTGAGACAACAATCACTGATGAAGCCCCAACAGGAAAGATCTCTATCAAGAAATCAGACTCAAAGGGCAATGTTCAGGGTGAAGCATCACTTGAAGGTGCCGAATACACAGTCTACGGTGCTGATGGTCAGGAAGTAGGTAAAATCACAACTGATAAGGACGGCAATGGAAGCCTAGAAAATCTAGTACTTGGTACTTATACTGTCAAGGAGACTAAGGCTCCAGAAGCATATGACTTAGACTGGAATACCTACACAGTAGAACTTACCTACAAGGACCAGAATACAGCAATCATTCTTGGCAACGTTGACTCAAAGGAAAACGTAAAAACAGGAAAGATTGAAATTAAGAAGACAGATACTGAAGGCAATCCTCTAAAGAGCGGTGAATTTGGTATCTATGCAAATGCTGATATGTATATCGGCGATACGCTTTATAAGAAAGGTCAGCTTGTTGTATCAATCAAGACTGACGACAGCGGTGTGGCAAGATCTGGTGATTTACCATACGGCTCTTATTATGTAAAGGAAATCAGTGCTCCAACTCAGGAGGCTGGAAACAGCCATAACTTCGTATTATCTAATGATACTCAGTATGTAAAGATCAATGGCAAGAATAAGACAGATACAGTCACATTTGTTGATAAGAAAGTGACTGCAAGCAAGACTACAATCACTGGTACAGACGAAATCAAGGGTGCAGTCATGACTGTAACTGATAACGATGGCAAGGTAATTGACACATGGACTTCTGATGGAAATCCTCATTCTATCAAGGGATTACACGAAGGATGGGAATACACTCTAACAGAAACAACTGCTCCAAAGGGATACGTAAAGGCTGAATCTATCAAATTCACAGTATCTACAGATAAGAAAGACCAGACTATTGTAATGAAAGATAAACAGTTTACAGCATCTAAGAAGGATGTTTCTGGTAAAAATTATGTAGAAGGTGCAAAACTTGAAGTCAGAGATGACCAGAACAGAGTCGTTGACTCATGGACATCTACTAAGGAAGACCACTATGTAAGTGGTCTTGAAGAAGGCAAGACTTACAGACTTGTTGAAGCAGAAGCACCAAAAGGATATGTAAAAGCTAAAGATGTCTTCTTTACAGTTTCAAACGAAAAGAAGAATGAATCAGTAGTAATGAAGGATGCAAAAATCACTGCATCAAAGACAGAAGTCACTGGTACTAAGGAAGTTGAAGGTGCCAAGATGACTGTCACAGATGAAAAAGGCAAGACTGTTGATGAATGGACTTCTGGAAAAGAAGAACATTATGTAAGTGGTCTTGAAGAAGGCAAGACTTACACATTAACAGAAACAACTGCCCCAAACGGCTATGTAAAAGCTGAATCTATCGAATTCACTGTATCTAAGGATAAGGTGAACCAGAAAGTAAACATGCTTGATAAGCAGATTTCTGTCACTAAGACAGATATCACAGGCACTCAGGAAGTTCCTGGTGCTACTCTTACTGTCAAGGATGCAGATGGAAATACTGTTGATACGTGGGTATCTGGTGAAAAGGAACATTATGTAAGCGGACTTGAAGAAGGCAAGACTTACACTCTTATCGAAGAGACTGCTCCTGAAGGATATGTAAGAGCTGACGAAATCACATTCACTGTCACAAAAGAAAAGGTTGACCAGGAAGTCAACATGTTTGATGCACAAGTGAAGGTGACTAAGACTGATGCATTGACTGGCGATGCAGTTAAAGGTGCTGAATTCACAGTATTCGACAAGGATGGAAATATCGTTGACAAGTGGACTACAGACGGTACTGCTCATGCAGTAAGTGGATTGGATGCAGGATGCGAATATATCTTAAAGGAAACTAAGACTCCTGAAGGATATATGACTGCTCCTGATAGAACTCTTGTTGTATCTGGTGAACAGAACATGGATGTAGAAATCAAGGAACATCCTGTTCTAACAGATATCGAAGTCCAGAAAGTTGATGCTCAGACTAAGAAAGTCATCAGATCAAAGGATTTTGAATTCACTATGTATTCAGATGCAGAATGCAAGAATGCTATTACAACTGTCTCAGCTGACAAGAATGCTGGTACAGCCACATTCAAGGATTTAAGATATGGTACTTACTATATCAAGGAGACTAAGGCTCCAACAGGATACTTATTATCTAAGGAAGTCAAGAAGGTAGTTATTGATGACAATCTAGAAAATGTCGGCAAGACATATTCATTTGTTTATCAGGATACACCTATGCCAACAACAGGCGTTAAGACTGGTGATGGTACAGATATCAAGAAATTCACTGCTTTAACAGGCATTTCTGGTATCGTTCTTCTTATCTGCGTGATTCTTATCATCAGAAAGAAGAGAAACGATCAGTAAAAGCATAATCAATGATTAAGGCTGGAGGTAATCTTCAGCCTTTTCATTGTTTAATTACTAACAAATATTGATATGAGCACATGAATGAAAATTCGTGTGCTTATATTTCTACTTGTTGGATGAAGTAGAAAAGTAGATTGATTTGAAGGAGGAAGAAAAAAATGATTTTATCTACGGCTTTAACAAATCTCAAGACAGCAGTCATCATGACACCTTATGTGCTTGACGGCTTCAACAGCGGACTGGCACAGTCTACCGCTAAGAAGTATATTGACCCGATCACTACATTCTTGATGTGGGTAGTACCGCTTGTTGCAGTGATTGTATGTCTTATCTCATTCGTTAAATGGTTTGTTATGGATGAAGATGAGAAGGAAAGACACAAGCCTTTCAGAATGATTAAGAAAATCATCATCGTGACAATCATTGCGGAACTGATCACTACATTATTCAAAATCTTTGGATTACAGTAACAGAACATGAAGAATAAAGGAGTGATCATATGGACGTAGTTGGTTCAATCACAGGATTTTTCAGAAGCATTCTCTGGGCAATCATCTATCTGCTCCTATGGGTGACGGATACGATATGGCAGGTGGTAATGAAGATTGCTACACTGGACTTCTTTGAGAAGGGCAATGTGGCAGAGTGGTTTACAGCTATATCGGGCATTATCATCATGTTCGTGGTATTCAGGGTTGTAAAAATCATGGTTAAGTTCATGACATCAGAGGAGTACAGGACAAGACTGGACCCGATTCATCTTATCTTTATGATTGGCGTTGCATCATTCAGCATTGCATTTGCTCCAATCGGATATCAGTATCTGAATAATGTAGCAATCACATCGGTGAAGCAAATGAGTAATTTTGCTCCTTCGGATGCAGATATCAATAACAGCAGAAATGCAAAGATATCAGACATACTTGTTGAAGCAAGTTCTATCAACTTGACAGGAGATTCTGAAACAGGTTCGCTTGACCAGCAGATAAAGCAACTTGATAAGGATATCGCTAGATATCAGAAAGAGATAGAACAAGCAGAAGCTGAGAAGAAGAAATCTCAGCCTGGTGATGCTGCATGGAATGGAGCAAATCAGGTCATCACAAAGAATAACGAACTCATTAAGGAAGCGAAAGCTACTAAAAAGGAACTCCAGAAGAAAAAGAATGGTGTTGATATCTATGACAGCAATGGATTTGATATCAACGCAGAGGATTCAGACGGGAATTATATGTATTTCTCTTCATGGACAAGCCTTTTCTTCATGATAGGTGTTGCATTTCTTGGATTCAGGACTTTCCTTGGTGTAGCACTCAGCATCGGCAAGAGAAGCATCCTTATATGCATCCAGTATCTGCTTGCTCCATACGCAATCGCTTCTCTAATAGATTCAGAATCAAAGGATTTTGAGACATGGGTACGAATGATTGCAGGTAACTTCATGATCAACTTTGTACAGATATATGGATGTTATTTTGTACTGTACATGATAAACAGCAACATCATACAGAGTGCACTTGGCGGTGATATGGTCGGTATTCTTGCCAAGATAATTCTGCTTATTGCAGGATTCATGGCGATTGAGAATATCCCATCGTATGTAGGCAGAATTCTTGGTGGTTCATCTTCAACAGTCGGTCAGGCATGGAGCGAAGCACAGGGTGTCGGAAAAATGGGACTTGGTGCAGGCTCATTTGCCACAGGAGCAATGCTTGGCTCAGTCGGAACAGTCGCATCCATGGTTGGTGGAGGAATTGAAGGATTCAGATCAACTCAGGGTGCAGGTGCAAGAACTCTTGCCACAGCTAAGGGGTTAGCTTCTGGTGTTGCTAGAAGTGCATCAGATATTTCAGCAGGAATGAAAGGAAGAAAAAGTTCTGCTTCAATCGGAGCAGGTATTATCTCATCAGGAGCTAAAGCTCTAGGACAGTCTGTTGTAGGTGCTGGTGTTTCTTCAGCAGAAAGAAAAGCAGGTATTGCGAGTACAGATGCTGGTGTTCAGGCATCATCTCAATCATCCAGTACAGCAGGTGCAGATATTTCCGCAAGTGGTGGCGGAGGCTTCAGTGGAGGATTCTCTGGTATGTATTCAGGAGACGATGAATTATCGGATGTACAGATAGCTGAAGCTGAAAGTGCAGGAATGGATACGAGCGGTATGAGTCGAGAAGAATATGATGCAAATTCACAAGCCTTTGGCATCGAGCAGGGATATGCAACAGCAGAAGAACAGGTTCTAAACGAAAATAGCAATCCAGCAAGGTCCGCAGGACAGCAGGCATATAACGCTCAGGCACAGCAGAGACTTGGAAGTAAAAAAAGTCAGCATACAGCTGGCAATGTGAACACTCAGATTAGAAATCAGAGAATAGTTGATGATACAAACTATGGAAAGGAGAGATAGTGTATGGAAAAGAAAGAAGAGAGAAGATTCACTGAGGAGGAATTAGAACAGTGTCGAAAGGTTCTTGAAGATAGAGGCTATATAGCTTCTCTTGACCTTGATGATTCTGATTATGGTGAACCAGACAGTATTGTAATCGTTACAGAAGAAAATATTCTGAAAGGAGAGATCTGATATGGCAGTTGAAAGCAAGACTCGTGAACTGCTGGCAGATATCTTCATCAAGGCGCTTGATGAAGAGAAACTGCCCTGGAGCAAGGGATGGGATACAGACCATGTTCCATTTAGAGATAAGAATTATTCGACAGGATACGAATATAACGGCATCAACAAAGTAATGCTTGAAGTATGGGCAAACGAGCGTGGATATGCATCCAACGAATGGATGACACTGCCACAGGCAAACAAGCTTGGATTTTTTGTACAGAAAGGTGAGCATGGAGTCCCTATCGAAAAGTTTGAATACTATGACCGCACAAAAGGCAAAGCGATGTCTATGAAGGAATATTACGAACGCAAGATGTCAGAAGATCCTGAGGTCAGAGATTCCTGCTATATGTTTATCAAAAACTATACTGTATTCAACGCACTACAGTTTCCAAAGCTGAAGGAGCAGATTGAAAAGGACCTTGCTGAGAAGTACAAGTCAGAAGAAGAAAAGAATATCGCCTATGGAAGGATATCATATCAGAAATATGCGGAATCAATCCTTCTGGAATTCTGCAAGAATGAAGGAATTGAGATTGATGTAAGCTACACAAATGATGCATCATTTTACGAACCGAAGAATGACAAGATTGTGTTACCTGAGAGATTCAAATTCCATTCAGATGTGGAGTATGTACATACTTTGTGCCATGAAATAGCACATTCCACTTTGAAGGATACACGACTCAACAGACCTTCATCTGCAAAATTCGGTTCACGTGACTATGCGATAGAGGAACTACGTGCAGAGATTGCCTCATCCTTCTATCTGGCTGAATTTGGACTGGTTGATGACATCCTGGATGACAGAAAAGCCTATATCCAGGGCTGGAGCGAAAAAATCAAGAAAGATCACAAGGTGCTCTTTGAAGCAATCAAGGATGCCGAAAAGATTGTAGACTATATCAAGGAGAAGGGAGGATATGACCGTGCTCTAGAGGCAGAGAAGCGACTACAGGAGACTCGAACAGGACCTATGCCTGTTCCGCAAAGAAGAGGCAGAGGAAGATAGTCTTATTCTTCTGAGCATGGCTCATCTGGAAATTGAATGAAGAATGATAAGGAAGAATATAGAACCATATATATAGGAGGAAGCAGAAACTTCCTCCTTATTAAGTATGCTGATTCAAAAAAAGAATATCAATACATGGTTTATATCGATTACGAGAAGGCTGAAAGATGGAAATGGTCGGTGAAATGTAGAAATATCAATCAGGTACGACATGTCCTCTATGACATGTATGGCAATTCAGTCGAAAGATGTATGAAACTTTCAGAGCTCATCAACAGTAAAGAGGGAACTTCAGAAGGATTCCTCGAAACGATGCAGAAAAGAGAAATCATCAGTGATGATATGGTATCGCCATATGCATATGGACTAGGTGTCAGAACCAAGGAGAGACTTGAACCGCCTCTAGAAATCGTCAATCTTGAACAGACGGCAGATGAAAGCAGGCATCTTGATGGAAGCAGTTATATGAGAATTCTCCTTGACTGGAGAACAGGAGAACTAAGAACTACTCGTGCACAGAAAGATCCAATGCTTCTATTTCGTGAAGATTCCATCTACTGCGGTGATATAAACGAATCTATCACGGTTGACGAACTCAAGGCAATTGTTTCAATGGGTATCAGGACATTCTCAGCAGGACGAATCAATAAGATGAACTATGTATTCAAGAACTAAATAAAAAGGAGGTTCATCCTCCTAATTGATACCGCAAGACGACTTGCAGTATGAACTAAGTGGATGAATGAAAGGAGATAGAAATGAAGAAGGAATATAGGAAACCAGCCTATTCAATCAGAATCCTTGAGAAGATGACTCAGGAGGAACGAGAAGAATATGAGGAAGTCAAAAGAAAGATAAAGGAGGAAAAGAAAGATGGTATTTCAGTGTCCAAAGAACTTTAAACGAGGAAAATACCTATTTGGAAAGTACAGATGGATTGATCTCATCATCCTGTTTGGATGCGGTTGTGTAGGACTCTTCACGGCACTCGCTATGGTCAGTCTGGCATCAGCATTAAAAAGCTTTGTTTTAGGAGTGGTTGGACTCTGTGCAGGCATCCTCATCATGCTTGTGGGAGGACTGCTTACACTGCCAGTCAATCATTATCACAACATGCTGGAATGGCTCAATACAATCATTGATTATTATGCAAGAACCAGAAGATTCGTCTGGATTGGATTCAACTGGTCAGATGATGAAGAAGAAGATACACATATGATTGAAGGAGATGACGAATTTGAAGAAGAGAAATAAGAAGGAAGGGTTTAAAAGACTCTCTCCAAAACAGATTAAGAAGCAGAAGGAAAAGGAAGCAAAGGAACTCAAGTCAACTCTTGACTGGATGGATATTGAAAGCATCTCAGCAGATGGAATAGTTCTTGCAAGAGGCAAGAAGAAACGCTATGTGAAGGGATTCCTTATCAAACCAACCAACATACACCTTTTGCCTGAGACAGAAACGAAGCGTGCTGTGCTCATGTGTGCAAATGCACTTGATCATATGAAATATCCAGTATACTGGAAATTCATCAAGACACGTCCAGATGTCGGTGTCCAGCAACAGCGATATGCGGACATGATGAAGCATGCTGATAAGCCAGCAATTAGAAACCTCATGCAGAGCGAGATAGACAAGCTTGAATGGTTTGAGGAGACACATCGAGAGATCACATTTGTGGCACTCATTCAGGCGGATGAGATAAATTTCGAGAAGACATGGCACTCTCTTGCAGAGGAATTGTACAGAGCCTTTGGAAGAAAACCTGTGCCAATGCGACTCATGGATTATGAGAATCTTGTATCTCAGGAATTCGAAAATGATAATGTCAACAGATACATGACGACACAGCTTGTACTGCCTGATGTGGCAGAGTCAGAGGAAGGAGTGGAAATCTAATGAGATTACTTAATAGACGTTCTACAATTGCTCCAACAGCATTTGCAGAACACGAAGATTACATGATAAAGGGTGACAAGTTCGAGAAGGTGCTGACATTCTGGGAGTATCCAACAGAATTCATCGAGGGCTATCTTGCTCCATTCCTTCTCAATTCGAACTATACAATGGATATGAGAACTGAGCAGATTGATTTGGATTATGCATCCCTCCTCAAGGGAGAAAGAAATGATCTTCAGGAGAAGCTGAACCGTTCAACAGACCCTTCAGAACAGACAAAGCTTTCTGAAAGAATCAGAGCACTAGATACTCATATCCGAGAATCCATCAGAACATCGTCCAGAACAATGAATGTAATCATAAATCTATACGTTCGTGGTGATACCTTGGAAGAATGCAGTGAACGAGCCAGAGATATCAAGGCGTGTTATGGCGGTCAGGAGTATCAGGTGAAGCTGAGAGGAATCAAGTTCCTACAGCAGGGACTCTATAAGCTTAATTCACCATTATTCATTGATGATGGACTGAGAAAAGAACCGAAATATCTGCAAGGTCAGCCGATGACAACGGCATCGGTCGCAGGCTTGTGGCCATGGATTTTTGATACACTTGAGGACCCCGAAGGAACGCTCATCGGACGTGAACTCACATCAGGCGGAAAAATCATATTTGACCAGTTCTACTATATGCATGATGTCCTTCAGGCACCGCTTGATGGAAGAGTGAATGGCAACATGATCATTGTTGGTACGACTGGTTCAGGAAAATCTACTTTGATGGGACTCATAATCAAAAATCACATCATGAATGGTCGCAAGATTGTGTGGATTGACCCAGAAAATAGAAATGAACGTCTTACAAGACGTGTCGGAGGGGATTTCATCTCACTAGGACGAAATGGGCACCTTATCAACATCTTCGACCTCAAGCCATGCAGTAGTGATGGTGACTCTTGGACAAAGAGAGAGATGTATGATACAAGACAGGCAGTAGCGAATGTCGTCGAAGAGATAAAGATAACATTCAAGATGCTTTTTGCGGATATCACACAGAATGAATTAGCAATGCTTCCCTCTCTTGTATCAAAGACATATGAATATGTCGGTATCGACCCGACAGATGGGACATTTGAGAAGCTTACAGTCAATGCATTTCCGACATTCCAGACTTTTGCGACAGTCGTGAAACAGGAAATCAAGAAGTACACAAAAGAGGACAGCATTGCGAATGCTTTAGAAATCTCAGCACTAAGAGCACTCAATATGAAGATGAGACACCTTACATGCTATGATGGTGTGGATGGAGAATATGCTAAATACTTCAACGGTACAACAACAATTTCATCTGCACTTATGAAAGACAGCACTGTACTGTCTTTTGGTACAAAGGACCTATTCCAGGTAGATGATTCATTGAAGAACGCACTTCTTCGAATGATCTTCCAGTATGCATGGTCATTATGTCTAGGTAACGAAGACCAGGAATGTGTATTTGCAGTGGACGAGGAACATATGTTCATTCAGGAACCAAAATTAGCTGAAATCCTTGCAGTATTCCAGAGACGAAGCCGTAAGTATCATACAGTAACATTATCGAGTACTCAGGAAGTTGTAGAATATACAAACCCTGCCATCCTTAACCATGGCAAGGCGATATTCAATAACTCAGCATATCAGGTGTATATGACTCTTAAGAAGAACTCAGTTTCTGAACTATCGAAGCTAACAAGTCTCTATGACTATGAGATGATGCAGATAGAGCGACAGCCAGCACATCAGGCAATCATGGTGGTAGGTAACAGACACATCCCAATCGAAGTGCTTGCAACAAGACGTGATCTACAGCTACTTGAGTAAGGAGGATAAAGAATATGAGACTCATAATCGCAGAAAAGCCAGAACTTGGAAGAGCCATCGCTGATGCACTCTTTACACATCCAGAGACACATGATTCCGTGATAACTGAGGGTGATACCTCAGTTATCTGGTGTTTTGGGCATATGCTGTCACTAAAGGACCCGAAAGATATAGAAGAAGACAGAAACAGAACACTTGAACAGTTACCCATCTATCACAGGGACTGGGAAAAGGTGATCTCCTCAGGCAAGGAGAAAAGGACAAGACAGATAGGAAGCCTTATGAAGAAGGCGGATGAAATCATCAATGCTGGTGACCCTGATGATGAAGGACAGCTACTCATTGATGAACTCATTAAATACTTCGATTACAGAGGACCTGTTAAAAGAGTCCTTATTAATGACAACCTGCCAGACAAGATAAGACAGGCATTCACCAGTCTAAGAGACAACAGAGATTTTGAATTACTAGGCAGGTCAGCCAATGCGAGAGCGATGGCTGATATGTGCTTTGGGGTGAACCATTCCAGAATCCTCAGTGCAACGATGAAAGCATCCATGAGTGTTGGACGAGTTATGACACCGACTCTTGGACTGGTAGTTGCAAGAGACTATGCAATAGAGAATCATGTGAAGCAGAAATATTATGACATTGAAGCTGTCTATAATACTGGTGGACAGGAAGCAGTCTTCACATTCAAGAAGGATGATGGCTCATATGTGATGGACAGTCAGGAGGCAGATGAAATAGCTTCAGCACTTCCTGAGAGCAGTGATCTGTCATTCACTAACGCAGTCAAGACTTCAGCACCGCCACTTCCATATAATCAGACTAAGCTTCAGGCGGACATGAACAAAATGTACGGCTATTCGCTTGATGAGACATTGTCAGCTACACAGACATTGAGAGATAAGTATAAGGCAATCACATACAACCGCAGTGACTGTCAGTATCTTGCTGAAGAGCATTTTAAAGAAGCACCAGAAGTAGTTGCAACAGCACTTTCAAATATCGGTCGAAGTGACCTACCTGTGGAATATGACAGACACAGCCGATGCTTCAATGATAAAAATGTCTCAGCACATCATGCAATCATTCCGCAGAATAAGCATATTGATATCTCTTCCATGTCTGAAAGAGAAAGAAATGTCTACATTTCCATAGTAGAAAGATATGCAATGCAGTTTCTCCCACCAGAAACCAGACTTGAATCAAAGTCCTCATTCAAGCTGAAGGATGGATCATTCAGATACAGTGCCTCAGAAGTTCAGGATGAAGGTTACAAGAGATACTTCAGGAATGATGACAAGGAACTTGTTTCAAAGAAACAGGCTGTCATTCCTTCAGGCACGTACAATTCTTCTCTCATTTCCTCACAAAAAGCTGAGAAATATACAAACCCGCCTAAACGATATACGCAGGGAACTCTGGTTGAGGATATGTCATCCATTGCAAAATATGTCACAGACCCAGAAATCAAGGCGATATTAAAGAAGAAGGATGAAGAGAAGAAGGGCGAGAATGGAAGCATCGGTACGACAGCTACACGTGCATCCATAGTCAAGAAACTGCTGGAAAGAGGATATCTGAGAGAGGAACGTAAGCACATAGTATCTACAGATAAGGCAAGACAGCTGTGCAAACAGATACCAGATAGAATATCCAAGCCAGATGTGACAGCAAGATGGTGGCTTATTCAGGAAGAAATCAAAGAAGGCAGAAGAAATCAGAATGACCTCATGATGGAGGTTGCAGATGAAGTCAGAGATATGCTAAGCAATGAATACAAAAATATCAGACCTATTGAAACAGCCATCAGTGCAGATGATATCATTGGAAAATGCCCTATCTGTGGTAAGGATGTTGTCAAAAGAAAGATGAAGAATGGCAAGTCATTCTATCCATGCAGTGATAAGGAATGTGGATTTGCACTATTCGAAGACATGAGGAGATTTGATGATACAGTACATATCACACCAACATCTGCAAAGAGACTGCTGAAAGGCGGTAAGATGAAGGCGAAGCTTCATAATCGCCAGGGTAGAGAGTATGAGGCTTATCTCAAGATGAAGATGAATGGAAAATATGTCAATCTGGAAATTGATGGATTTCCAGATAAGAAATGATCAGGAGCAGTTTCTAACTGCTCCTTCATTATTAAAAGCACGATTATACATATGACCTCAGAAAAGACAACGTAGACAAGTTCCAGGTTGTCTTTTCCGAGTCCATATGTCCCATAGGAGGCGAGGCGAGCAAGCCTTGATGAAAATTAGGAGGAAAAGAAGATGGAAGAATTAATGATTGAAATCATGCATGAAGATAACATCAATATGGCATGGTACAGTTTCATCCACGAAGGCATCAGATGCAGAGGCTATGTAGAATTTGAAGAAGATGAAGATGAAAACGAAGCTGATGTAATCAGAAGAATTGAGGAGGAAAAGGTCTGGGAAAAACCAGCATTAACCAGCATGAGCCCATTCACGCAGTGGCTGGTATGTCGATGTGAGAATTCGGGAGCACTCATGAATTTCTATGAATCAGAAGATATGGAAAGAGATCTCAATGATGGTCTGTATACGCCTGAAGACCTGAATGCGTTCGAGAATGACAGCATAAATCTAGATGTAGAATATGAATATGAAATAGAGAAAGAAGATGGACGTTACAGAGTCAAGTCAGATGATGCATCAATCACTATCTATGCATCTACATTATCGCAGTTCAATCTGGACTGTACGCTTAGACAGGCGGAAGAGAAGCTACAGCACAGAGAACCAATGAGAAGAAGGGGAAGGGTGAGATAATATGGCAAAAGACCAAGTACAGACTGCAAGAAGAAAAGCAGTACGAGGATATCCAATCAGCCAGCTTGCTGAGGAATATGGAATGACCCTTGTGAAGAAGAGAGGAAGAAGACCTATCCTATCAACAGAGGAGCATGACTCCATCGTTATTTGGGAAGATGAGAACAAGTATCATAGATACTCGAATGGCAATGGCGGTGATGCAGTCGCATTCATGATGGAATTCAGTGGAATTGATGAATCAGACCTGAACAAGCATGATCAGGTGAATGAATGCATCAGAATACTTGAGCAGAGACTTAAGATTAATCCAGAGCTTGCTGTCCAGCAGGTCAGATATAAGCGAGAGATGCCTAAATTCGTAATGCCTGAAAAGGCAGATACAAACAGAAAGGTAAGAGACTATCTATGCAGCACAAGAGGTATTGAAGAAAGGATTGTAGATAAGTGGATACATGAAGGACTTCTCTTTCAGGAGGCTGGCAGATACGGGAACTGTGTTTTTGTAAGCAGAGATGAGAACGGCAAGCCAGTTTATGGTGTCAAGCGTTCAGCTGATCCAAAACGTAAATTCGTTGTCGATGTAGAAGGAAGTGACTACAGCCAAGGATTTTTTATTAAAGGCAAACTTGATTATTACACAAAAGTATCCGATAATTTTGCTTCAGAACATTCATCACTCTTTGTAACAGAAGCAGTCATCGACCTCATGTCATTGCAGTCACTCTATCTAAGACGTAGAGATTACGAACTTCGCCAGCAGGGCAAGCTTGACTGTGAGCTAGATGACTATGAAAATAGATTTCTGAATTCAAACTGGTATTCACTCAATGGATGTCGAAAATATGACGGGCTTCTCAATACAATCGCATCACATAAGGGGATTAAAGATATATTTCTTGCCTTGGATAATGACGAGGCTGGAAGAAATGCCTCAAAGGCAATCAAGGAAGAGATTCAGAAGAGATTTCCTGACAGAAAGATAGATGTATCTATCAGGGTTCCTCCGACTGAAGGACGTGACTGGAATGATGAACTCAAGGCAGGATTCTCTCTTTCAGCACGTGATGATGCACTCATGGATCTTCAGGAAAAATATGGTCGAGATGTTAATGAACTTTACCATCAGGATGAATATCGAGATGCAGTCAAATTTAGAATGTATCATCCTCGTAACAATATCCTGCCAGTCAATGCAAAAGACTATGTAGAGGAGATGATTGAAGGAATTGGATACTTCACAGCTGATACGCCAGTCTTCTCCGTACTGGAGAGTGACTATGAACCTGCAAGAAAGATTACAGGCATTCCAGTAGCAGAAGCAGATAAGATACTTAAAGAAATTACCAAGCGTATTGCGAATGATGACAAAGTAGAAAGTGCAGTAGCAAGATTCAGAATAGATTATGTCATTGACGGCATGCACCGAAATTATCAGGGGGATTTCCTTCTAAAGAGCGACTGGGCAGAGAGTCCTGGTATCATAGAGCATATCAGACAGTTCAACTATAGATGCATCCATGACAGCCGTTTTGATAAGATGGACCCTAAATACAAGGATTATCTGAATTATGCATATAATCGTCTTGTTCCCTATCTGGAAAAACATGTGCAGGTGTATGAGTTTGAGAAACTGAACGATAGAATGGCAGAAAAGGAGAAAAAGGGGGATATTCCAGATGATACTGACCCGAATTATTATCATGTTTATCTTGACATAGCTGACCAGTATGCAAGCCGTGCTAAAAGACTTCTGAACGAAGGATTTGAAAGCGAAATCAGAAGGATAGATACAAGCGGAGTTGAAAGAATGATTAAGTATGGCGTTAATCCTGGTGAACTTGATATCAACTATCAATATGTCATGGCGATTGGAGAACGAATGGAGATGGAAGAGGAAGATGATAATGTGAAATCATATGACATTGTCCCATCAACTGAAGCAGAAGTAAAAGATGAACAGAAAGTGAATCTAAAGAATGACAGAACAGTTCAGCAGGGATATAATAGACCATATCAATCCAGAAGAAGGAGATGATGTATTTGAAGAGAGAAAGCTACGTAGAAGTGAGGCATCAGGGATGCCTCTACTCCTATTTCTATGTGGATGGAGATGATAAGAACAGATATATGTCACTTTCAGAACTTCTGAGATATCATCCCGAAGCAGTGGAATATGTAGACAAACACCGCAGAGCTCTTGAAGAGGATTTCAACAATGGAAAGGTGGGAAAGAGATGAATCAGGAATTAAAGGATGTACAGGAAGAATTTAGAAGAAAGCTTGCAGAAGATAATAGAGATGGCCTAGATATGGTCAGACTCCAGTTCAAGAAGGAAAAGAAGTTTCTATCCGACAAGCCATGTCGTAATATAGCAGATACTCTTGATGTATTAGGACAAACCATTGCCCCATGGGACAAGGAAATATCGATGGCAGTTATGATGGACGAAAAACACAGAGTTATATGCGTGCAGGTATTATCGACAGGTACGGAATGCAACGCTGAGTTTATGGCAAGAGATTTTTTTGCAGGAGCACTTCTCTCCGATGCAAAACTAATCATACATGTACATAATCATCCAAGTGGTGACTGCACACCAAGCAGAAATGATAGACTGGTGCATGATCAGCTGGTAAATACTTCTAAATATCTTGGCTTTGGATATTTTGATTCAATAGTGCTTGGGTCTCAGACTTACTACTCATTCCGCCAGAAACGCATCAATCCGTATTGCAGAGATAAGAATGGTATTGAATATATCGGTCACAGTCTTCCAGAGAAGTGTCCATATCCACAGAAAAGGAGTCTGATACATTCATGAACAGTAACAACAGCATAGCAGTGAAGATAGCAGTCGCTTTCCTAGCGACTGCTATTTTAATTTGTGGAGCATTTGGAATCGGGGCTTCGACAACAGAAGCATCAGCAGGAACAATTGATGGAAGCATCATCGTACAGTCAGCACAGATGGAAATGGAGGAATACCAGTCAAAAGGAATGAGCGGTGGAGACAAATATAGAAAGTGGCTCACAGGCAGGGCAGACGGTGCCAGCTGGTGTGCTACATGGGTATCCTATGTGCTTGTTACCAGAGTGGGATTGTCAGAATCCAGTTTCCACAAGACTGGTTCCTGTCAGGAAATGTACGATGATTTCAGAAACGGGAAGTCGCTAGGTCAGATACATGACAAGAAGTATGTGCCATCGCCAGGAGATATCATATTCTTTGACTACAAGAATGAAGGGGAGACACATCATGTCGGTATTGTAACAGAAGCAGATAATACATCCATCAGATATATATCAGGCAACTCAGGAAGTAGACCTGGCACATGCAGAAAATCAAGCATTGCGACTGGAAGCAGTAAGATTTATGGATTCGCAACTCTCAGCTACTCCCAGCAGTCAGGCGTGACACTAGCAGGTGGAGCGAAGAATGCAGAAAAGGTTTACTACACTCTTCTTGCTAATGGTTGGACTAAGCAGTCAGCATCTGGAGTTATTGGAAATCTTCTTTGGGAGACAGGCGGTGCGAACAGCAAGAATCCTACCAATATCAGTGGTGATATCAACCCAGCTGATAAGTCAGCTACAAGACATGCAGGAAAGTATGCCTACGGAATTGTCCAGTGGGACGAGGGGGAATCGCCAGACAGAACGTCAAAGATGTTCCAATACTGTGCCTCAAGAGGAAAGGACTGGACAGACCTGGAATCGCAGGTCAGCTATATGCTCAATGAAATGGCAACTTTCAGCAAGGTGAAGAAGAACGGTGGTATACAGAAATGGAAGTCCATGACTTCGCCAGAAGAATCTGCTAAATTCGATGCAGACAACTATGAGATATGTGCCCAAAAACTCAGACCGAAGAGACAGATAACTGCCAGAGCATGGTATGAAGCATACAAGGATAAATAACACAAGGAGGAAAAGAAATGAATGCAGGTAGAATCAGATACATCATTGCAGGAGGACTTGTGGTGATGCTTATCTTAGCAACATTAGGAGGATTATATATCTATCATTATGCGGATGTGATCAGAAAGGAACAGCAGACATCTGAAGTTTCCAGAACGAAGACCACTTCAGACAGTCAGAAGAAGAAAACAGACAAGAAAACATCTACAGCAGTAACTGAAAAGAAAGAGACAGAAGACGAGGACTCTGCATATATCAATAAGAATGCTACGTGGAATCTTGGAACACTTCCAGTGACAAAGATTCAGGAAGAGAATATCAGAATCAGAATAAGTCGATACATTGCACAGCAGAATCTTGGCATGATCAGAAACGCCTATCTATGGAATGACAAGGGCATCCAGAAGAATGGTACATTGACTGAGTTCTATGTCATCTGTCAGCTTGAGGATGCATATTATGTGACATTCGATGTCAAGGCAGACAGCAGTACAAAAGAGCTTCATGTGGACAAGGTGCTTGCAGATTATGCTTCACCAGAATCTGCACCACCAGCAAGTGACGGCTCTCATTACACTACAGATTAGGGTGGTGATTTGAATGGGAATCAAGATACATAAGCTGAGGTTCCTGGTATACGGCTCCCAGCCTCCCAGAGGCTCAAGGTTCAAGGATACTCTTGATACTGATTCGCTCATAGGATATACAAAGTATACCGATAGAGATGTTGCAAAAGGAAATGAGAAGGAACTCGGCAGGAGAAAGGATGGATATCTTGGATATACATCCTCTCATCATAAGGATTCAACCATATCTTCTGAAGGGGTGATTGATACAAAAGAGAAGAGAGAAGAACTCTACAGGAAGCTGAGCAGTGCCTTTTCGAAGAAGGGTGATATCTTCTACGAGGAGATCATCTCCCTTGAGTCTCACGAAGAGGCAGAAAGACTCTCCCTTGGAGAGAGCGCCAGACAGTGGGATCCTCTCCTGAGTGAGGTGCTACCAAAAGTCTTCAGACATAGAGGGTTCGACCCAGACAATATGCTGTGGACGGCAGACCTTCATACAAATACCCAGCACCCTCACGTGCATCTCCTATTCATGGAGAAGGAGCATACAATAGACCGTGGTAAATTCACAAAATCTGATATGAAATACCTGAAGAGACAGCTTCTCAGTGCACTTGAGAGAAGACAGTTATACTGTGACAGGCTGGAGGCATCGGTTGATGATGTCTTCAGGAACAAGGATAAGCAGTTCAGGCATCTCATGAGCGATGTTGGACAGTCGCTTCTCGACAACAAGAACATCCAGCTCACAGAACTCCTCAAAGCCCTTCCGAAAAGAGGAAGAATGCAGTATAACTCATATAACATGAAGGATTACAGACCGCTCATTGATAACTACATAGACCATCTCATCAGGACAGACAAAAAAGCAAAGGCATCCTTTGAAAAGCTAATGGAGACTATCGACAGGCTTGAAGCGAATATCAATGATGCTGGAAATGAGAAGATATCGACTCTCAAGGAAGCGGAAATGAGAAAGATATATGAGAGAATCGGCAACATGATTCTCCAGAAGGCGAAAGATCCAGATTATAAGGAAATCATGACCGTCAATAAAAGGACTGGAGAAACCCAGGTCAGAAGATACAGAAAGCCTCTTACAAACATATCCATAAGCAGGGCGATTGCTGATGTGGCAAATGCTCAGGAACAGGAGATGGAGGAGGCTCTAGACGAATTCTACTATCGTGCATCTCATACACGAATGGTTCAATAAAAGGAGAACAAAGAATGAATATTATAGGAATAATCATTGCGACAGTCATATGCCTATTCCTCAGCTATACAGGATTCACATGGCTTGCGAATATCCTGTATTTCAAGAGAATGAGCATCACATTTGACTATAGCCTCCTCTTCTTCAGAGGAGATATGAAGCTTTTCATCATTGCAACACTGCTTGCATTCCTTCCTATATTCTATTATGCGACAGTCAAAATTGGTGAAAAATTAATGGTGCTTGGAAGAAGTGACAGAAAGGACTTCAACAAGAAGATGAGCAAGTTCCATGCAAGGAAGCTTTTTCTCCCAGTCACATTCAATAGCAGGGAGATTATCTATCCATGGTGGGACAGACTCTATATCACTCTCTTCCACCCGAAAAAGTATCAGATAGGGGATAAAAAGGAGTATAAAAGAGCAGGACTTCCAGTCATGTCTTCTAAGAATAGAATGTGGGTTGACTCGACAGATTCACATTCACTCATTCTTGGTACTACCAATTCTGGTAAGACAGTGACAATCATTTTACCTCTCATCAACATGGTGAGAATGGCAGGAGAATCAGCTGTAATAGTGGACCTTAAAGGTGAATTATCTCAGATGACATATGATGACTTTGTTAGAGATGGATACAGAGTCTATATACTTGATTTCATTGACCCTCAGAAATCAGATGGATGGAACCCACTACAGATGGCAAGTGAGCACTATTACAAGGAAAAGGAGAAAGCAGATAAGAAGAAGGAAAAACTTCAGAAGATACTAGATGATGCTAGAAAGGAATATGTAAGAACCTATGGTACAGCGGAAGGATTTGATGCTTCCGCTGCACTTGGCAGGGATGAGAACGGAAATCCGTATTATGTCAATGGCGAGATAAATACATACCCAGATTACTCGGAGGCACAGTCAGTAGTTGAAGATGTAGCCAATGCAATATGTTCAGACCCGAATTCAAAGGATCAGGTGTGGAATAACTGGGCATCTGATATCCTTAAAGGGCTTATCTATCTCCTTCTTGAGGAGGGAGACCCTGAAGCAGTTAATATACCATCTGCAAAGGCTGTTCTTGATGTCGGTTCTCAGCCGTCAACGACTGATGCTCCAAACTCATATGGAGAATATCCATCAATACTTAATCAGTACGTCAAGCTGAGAAGAACGCCAAAGGATATGTCATATGTCAAGCTGAATACATATCTTGATTCAGCACCAGACACAGCAAAATCAATGCGTTCAACCTTCAATGAAAGAATTGACAAGGTTCTGCTTTCTCAGCAGGTACAGAATATCATGTCCACAAATGAAATCAATCTGCCTGACCTCGACACACAGAAGACGGTCATATTCCTGAAGGTGCATGATGAAAAGAGTACGTATTACCCTCTCGTCAATATATTCATGCAACAGCTACAGCAGTCTCTCATTGCAATAGCACGTGAGCATGAGTCACTAAGACTCAATTATCCATTCAACTTCATATGGGATGAATTCGGGAACTTCCCTAAGTATCCAGCTGTTACTTCACTGCTTGGTGCAGGACGTTCAAGAGGTATCCGACTGGATCTCGTTGTTCAGGGATATGACCAGCTGGAGAGTACATATGGACATGATACGGCACGCTCCATCAAGAATGGATGTATGAACAAGATATATCTGCTTTCGTCAGATACATCAACACTTGACGAGATATCCAAGTCAGCAGGTCACAAACTGGTGAAGAAGGAAGGAAAGTATGTCAAGGAACCTATATTCACTAATGAGAGACTCAGCAAGTTCCAGTATGGTGAGATCCTATTGCTACGTCAGAAGGAGAATCCTTTCTACACGAAGATGATACCGAACAACAAGTACGTGTATTACCATAACAGCAAGCATTTGTTTATAGACAACCCTAAGAAGGTGGCTGTGAAATTTGATATCTCAGCTGAATACGAAAGATTTCAGAAGACACCTGAATATAGAATAAGACTAAAAGAACTACAAGGAGGAAAATAGCATATGACAAAGGAACAGATAATCACAGCAATTAAAGAAGTGATTACAAAATACAATATCAGTGAACAGGGATTCAATACAATTGCCTTCAATGATAAGGCATCTGAACGAATCGAAATCAAAAAGGCAGAACTGCACTGCAATAATGATGAGAAGGTCAAGACCTGCATGATAATCAATTGTGATATCTCAGATAAGCTTGAGCCGTTCCGCTCAAAAATGAACAACTATGAAGAGATATCATTCAATAATGCAGATATCAGCAGAGCAGAATTCGTGAGCGACCAGTTCTATAAGGTAACGTTCGAAAGTGCAAGAATCAGCGGAATATTCATCAACTGTCATTTTGACCAGGCTCTATTCAATAAGATGACATTCAGCAACGTGGCATTCGTCAACTGCTCATTTGATGATACAGTAAGTGAAAATTCAAACTATAAGAATACATACTTTATCGGCTGTCATTATCATGACCTGATTGAAAAAGGAGAAAATGATACCGATACAATGCATGAATTTCCATTCTGTGATGTACAGCCATCTCCATGTGAAGATGGCACAATCCATCATTCATTGGATGTGGATGAAAAGCAGGTGCAGGAGGAATTAGATAAGCAGGAGGATGAAGTACTTCCTGAAGAACTCACACAGGATACTAAAAAGATGTTTGAAAACAGTGATGATGAAGTAAATCAAAACGTCACAGGATTCCATCAGCAGTCAATTGATGACTATCCCGAAGTGACAGAAGTAAGAGACTCTTCCAATGATGAAGGAAATAATCCAGAAACAGAAAAGAACAGTACAGAAAATGATGAAGGAGAAGAAAAGAACATGGAACAGACAGTAAAAACAGAAGCACAGACAATCGATATTGAAGGACAGACATTCACTCAGAATGAACTTGAGAATGGTTACAAATTCAAGGGAAAGAGATTTGATAAATGCAAATTCAAGGATATCAAAATCAGTGAATACCTTCCTACAGGAGCACCATTCAGTGAGTGCACATTTGAAAATGTGGTCTTTGATGTGGCAGTAGCAAACATGCAGTTTGCTAACTGTACATTCAGCAATGTGCTCTTCACAAAGATGGTGAAGAACGTGCTATTTGAAGGATGCAGTATCAATTTCAGTTCTGAACAGATGAAGGAGGTATTCACAGCATGCTCATATATTGCTAGTGAAGAGAAACGTGATGAGACAGTAGAAAACATCATCTGCGGAGAACCAAGAGTAAAGGAACTGACTGAAGAAGAGAAGCAGGTACTTATCAAGGAGGAAGTTGAAAAGCGTGTCGGAGAGGAAAAAAAGACAGCATATGATGAAGGGATGAAGGCTGGAATCGAATCAGTACAGGAAGAATCCGAAAGCATCTCATTGGAAAACCTAGTAAAAACCATCAGAAACATTGCAGAATGCAATAAAACCTTTTCAGAATGCACACATGACCTCATCACTGAGGCTGGCATTCTTATAGAGAAGGAAGCTGATAAGCATAAGACAATCGAAAAGGAAGTGGTCAGAGAAATGACTGAAGAAGAGAAGAAAGATATGGTAATCAGATACATCAATGAGAATATCAATCAGGTGGGTGAACTCATTACATCTGCACAGAACTATAAGCCTGAAGAGTCTAAAAAGACAGAATCAGAACAGGGGTTTGGAAGACGTGAAGACAGATAGTCTAATAATATAATATATAGATTCTGTAGTGATGAGTGACACGTGTCACTCATCATCTTTATATGAAAATATGTTGTAATAAAAATTTAAGGTGATAATGATGAATAATACGAATGGAACAGGGAAGAATGAATCAGGAAAGATACACATGATAATAAGTGATGGTGAGACACGTACCTACTATTGCAGAAGCGAACTCTATGATAAAGGATTCCGCTTCATCCGAAAGGATGAGAAGTGGCACAGAGATACGACTGATCCTTTATTCGTTGAGAAGTACAGAGACTATGCAAAAAGAAATGGTCTTGCATTCGTTGCATATGATTCCACCAGAACAAGATGCAAAAGCTACAGAGATACATTCTTCGAGGCAAATGAACCGATGATTGGGAAATATTATGTGTGTGCATACTGCTTCAAGCTATTAAAAAAGAATGATGTGACAGTGGACCATATCATATCGGTCAACAAATCACAGAAGAACAGGATGGCTAACTGGCTGATGAATAGGATGGAAATCAGCAATGTCAATGATGAAAGGAATCTATGCTGTGCCTGCAAGGAATGCAACTCTAGAAAAGGGAGTAAGGCAGGTCTGTGGCTTTTAAGAGGATTCCTTGGAAAGAAGAAGGAAGTCATCTGGGGCGTCTATATTGGAACAATCGCTATGCTGATTGTTCTGGTAGGGACAGTCATTCAGTTACTAAGTAAAGGATAGGAGGAAAATATGAAGACATTATCATTTAGACCATCTGATAATTTCATAAGCAAATATAATAAGATACTTTCTCTCGAGGAGCAGGAGGAGTACCCTTTGAAGAAGTCAGAGATATTTGATGAGATGATCGATCTATATTATGCCAAGAAAGTGCTAGGAGATAATACTGAAATTCTAGGAGAAGAAATTGACAGGATAATGAAGGATAATCTTTCGATGTTTTCTGAGCGTATTGCAGTCATGGTCAATTCTGTACATGGTGTGATGGATGAAATCAATGAAAAAGTATCGAAAGAATGATTACAAAAAGCAAAAAATCATGATTACACCATGATTACAAAAAAGTAATCATTTATCAAAACAAAAAAATATTGAAAAACAGAAGATAAACTGCCCGTTGGGCAGTTCTACAAGTCGAAGAAAGTAATCAAAATGTTTACTTTCTTCCTTATCCTGCTTTAGTTCAAATGATTACAAATGGACTAAAAAAATAATTACACGGCGAGGTGAAAAAGAATGTCAGTAAAAAAATCAACATGCTATAGAGTAACCGATAAAACGAATGAAAGAATTGTTAAGCTTTCAAAGATACTCGGTGTGAACAAAGGAGATATAGTAGATAATGCAGTCAGTAGTTATTATTCTACAATAGAAAAAGAATCTGAAATGAATACGAGCATTGATGAGATGAAATATAAGCTTGATGAAATGATGAATGAAATCAAGGTTATCAGAATGTATCATATCCTTGACACATTGAAGCGAAGCGACTATAGCAACATCAAAGATGTACCTTCACTCACATTGAAGTTTGATGAAGATGGCAGATACGGCAACAAAGGAGATTATGTGGTCAAGATAGAAGATGTAGATAAACTTACAGATTACTTATCTAAGACAACAAACTACTACGATAAGGCATTGAGTGAGGTGGCTAAGAAAACAACGCAGGCAGATAAAAAATGAAACAAAGTTGTAAAATAAAATATATAGGTGAAATAGTCATGAGTGACACGTGTCACTCATGACTATTAAAAATCAATATCTTAAAATAAAACACACACTGTGTGTTTTATTTTAAGATTCCAACAGGAGGGTTTGGCAGTGAGTCAGCAATACAAGAAATACTGCGAAAAGTATGCTTACAGCACTCAGCAGAAGATGCAGTTGAAGAAGGCGGATGATGAAGGACTGGATCTCAGCTACATGTGTGACCCACGTTACGACTGGGAACAGATGAAGGAGATAAGACTATGCCTTTCACAGGGCATTGATCCAACGCCTTTCTGTCATCCTGATATTCCTTCTGAACAGATGAAGGGCATGCGACAGGGATTATTTGAAAACAATGCAGTGTATGATGCGAAGCATGAAGCAGTGCAGAAAAAAAGACTGCTCAGATATATCATCGTTACAGTCTTTATAGCAGTGATTGTATCAGTGTCTGCACTGTGCTTCTGGAAGAAGGATACAATCACAAATATGTTTCAGAATATACATCTGGAATTGAAGACAGATGCACTAACGATTGGGGAGTCAAAGGCAGGAAGCATTGACTATATGGATTACATCAAATCCTACAGCAGAGACTGTCACCTAAGTATTCCAAAAACAAAACTTGATAAGAAGGGTACATACAGAGTAAGGTATGTCCTCTCGAATGACATGAAGAAAATAGAAAAATATATGACAATCAAAGTATATGATGATGTACCTCCAGTTCTGTCTATTTCAAAGACGGATGAAAGCATTGCATATGGAAGTTCATTCAATTCGGAAGCCTACATACAGAGTGCAGTTGATAATGAAGATGGTGACATACGAGATAGAGTGAAGACAGAAGGAAGTGTTGACTGTTCTAAGTCTGGAACGTACAAGGTAAGATATTATGTAGAGGATGATGCAGGAAACATGACTGAAAAATATCTCAATGTCTCAGTGGCAGAAAAGCCACAGCAGACAGTCAGTCCATCAGCTAATCAGCAGTCTGCATCGAATGGTTCTCAGCAGAGTGCTCCTTCCAAGACAGGCGGTCACAGCAGTTCAAGAAAGGTGACAGCATCTTCAAGAGTATTCAGTTTCTCATCATCAAGCGATATGAACCAGACATATAATCAGGCAGTGCAGTATGCACAGAGTCAGATCAACGCAGGTCATGCTAATGGATATAATGTTGTTCCAATTCAGGGCAGTGATGGAATATATACAGGATACAGAGTAACGTTCTCATAGAGAGGAGATATTATGTCTCTTCTCTTTTTTATTTTATAGGCAACCGTCCATATAATGCCCATTAAAGATTATCTTGTAAAAAACCGCCATCATAGAGATGTAATCTACATGTATGCCTGTCTCGTTTCTGACTGCTCTTTCAGTGCTTTTCGCCTTATAAGGGCTGATTGTCCCATTCAGTCTCTTATAGTAGTCATTAGTAGTAAACTGTTCATAGACAGGTATTTCAGTGCCATCAGTAATATATCCATCAATAACGGATATATCTTTACTGCCCTGGATCTTTATTCTGTTTTCAATCGCAGTAATTAGTCTGACACCTTTTCTATGTGCGATATCTAAATCGTTTATTCCAGAAGAGAACATCTCTTCATAGCTCTTCTCTTCTACCTCAGCTGGTGATTTTAGATATGCATAAAGTCCTTCAATGATGGATTTTCTTGAATTCTGAGAAGACCAGTCCTTTTCAGCCTTATTGAAGATGTCCTTTCTGCTGACATCCTTTCTATGTAGCGTATTATTCATATGCTCAGGAACAGGAAGGATAGTCATATGCTGATACTGCGTGTTAGGTTCATGAGAGTTTATTTCATCCTCTGATTGAATGCCAGTAAAGATGTGAAGCCTATATTCCTCATCATATGATACTCTTACATAAGTGCATTCCTTCTTTATCCATTTAGATATTCTAGTTCTGATCTCATCAAAATTGATGGTCATATAGCTGACTGAATGACTACCCTCAGTTCTTGCAATGAGATTAGTTGAACGTGAGCAGTATTCTGTGTCAATCCAGTTGATGATGCGAAAGAAACTGTTTCTATCTTCTTTGCTGGTAATATCCTTTTCTAAAATTGTGGCGTTGCTGTCTTCAAGGCGTTCTCTCAATAGAAGGAATGTTCTAAGGATGATGAGTGCATCATCCTTAGCCTCATTTCCTGTCACAGGAAAACCGTATAATTCAGCAATGTCCTTGAATGAAGGATGGCGGACTGTATCATGCGATTTGTTGCATCTATTTAAATCGAATTCTAAATATGAAGAAATATCGATGAAGTCATATGACTGAAGAGTGATGCTATGCTTCATAATGAAGCTGATAAGTGCCTGCGGTTCGTATCCAACAATAAGGTCACATCCACTAAAGGCATGCTTGACATGTTCGATTAATGCTTCATCTTCTTGTGAAGCATTGCAAAGCAGATTTCCCTTCATATCATAGACTGCCAGTCTTCCATCCTTTACATGCCCTACAACTATTCTTTTTTCATCATTCATCGTCATCACACCCCATTTCATATTCATAGCACATATAGTCACGTAGCAGTTCTTCATATGCTTCTCTCAGTTCTCTGTATTCTTCAGATAGAATATTATACTGCTTATAGAGTTCTTCATATCTTTCCTTATCAGTCATATGGATTATTTTCCTCCAATCACTCTGACTTTCAATTCCACCTCACATCTCTTGCAGTAGAATAAATCTGAGTCCCTTACTAATTTGCATCTGGTTTTTCTTTTCCATGTTGCCCCACAGACTGGGCAGTATACTTCATATTTATAAAGATTTTCCTGTTTCTTTTCCATTGTTGTTTCCTCCTTTTAATCCTTCCTGAATAACAAATCAATTAATTCAGCTTTTTCATCATTTGTCATCTTACTCTTATTTTGTTCTAGAATTCGTTTTATGTTTGAAAAATCTAGTATATCTTCCTTGCCTAAAATATAGTTAACTGTTGTACTTAATGCATAGGCGACATTTACTGATGTGACACCTGAAGGAATGCGATCTCCTTTGATGTAATGCGATAAAGCACTCTCTGTCACTCCAGACAATTCAGCTAACTGTTTCTGTGTCATCTTTTTCTCCTTGAGTAATGCTTTTATATGTTCTCCAGTACTTTTCATTTTATCATTTTCAACCTCTTTTTTTTATAAGGAAATTAGTGTTTTAAGTGTTATCGCTTCACTTTTTTGAATTAATCTTCTACAAAGATAACATTTCCGTTTTCTGAATAAATTGAATAACTACCTTCCAACGTTGCACAAATATCATCACCACAATCATAATGATAAATATCAATCTTGCCTTTGCAAGAACAGCGCCAATCATGGATATTTAACATATTGTAAATGAAGTTTCCGTTGTCTTTTTTAAAAACAAACACTTTTGTTTCTCCATCGCCATAACTGTTAGGTACTAGCATAGTAAAGTTACTATTTCCAATTTTTAAAGAACCGATATCACTCATTGTGCAATATGCACGATTCGCATTACTTAACATTCTGTTAAATCTCTTTTCGTGAGCCTTGGCATTTAATGTTTTAGATAGTTCACAATATCCTTGACTTCTAATAATTTCTTCTTCATCTGTAGCAAAGAATAATTCAACAAATTCTTCAAATGTCTTTGCTTTTCTCCAACATTTTCTTGCCCATTCATGAACAGGTACTCTGTAGCTCTCGCCTTTTTCATTGTAATTGACATCTAATAGACATCTTTTAGCAAAGTTTGTAATTCTTGTTTCTTTTTCAAATTCAGTAAATTTCATAATTCTTAATCTCCTTTATTTTTATAAATTGGTGTTTTAAGTGTTATCGCCTCACTCAGATTTTTATGATATGAACATCTCAGCATCCTTTCTTATATTTCTTTAAATACTGCATTAGGATTTCTGCAACAACGCTATTGTCTTCATCTTCCTCAGCAACCATCTGAAGAAATTCCATATATTCACTGATGTATCTTCCATCATTTAAATCATCGATGATTTCATCAATGTAATTATCTTCTCCCAAGAGATTGTCACGGTATTCATAAGGATCAAAATCCTCAGCAAGTGCATCAAGCTCCTCAGCTAGATGTTCTACTGTCATACCTTCACGGTATCTGTTGTCCCAGCATAAGTTCTTGATTTCCTTTACCATTGCTTCATGTGATACTAAATTTTCCATATTTTATTCCTCCTTTAATTATCAAGGCGACTTGCCTTGCCTCCTATAGGTGCACGCCCTTAAAGGCGAATGTCAAAGGAGGAGTCCCGAAGGGAAGCTCCTTGACAGAGACAGAGGGTGTGCAACAGGCATTTTCTTTTAATCTAGATCAGAAAGAATGAAAATGAAAAAGGATGCGTAGTCTGTACAGCAGTACAGGCGTAGCATCCGTAATGCAGATGGTCCGAGAGGCAACGAGGGCATCTGCATCTGATCTTTTGATTTTTTATTTAACTAGACCAAAAATAATGAAAATGATAGGGCGAGGAAGCTTCAGCTGACGAGCATGTGCTTGCAGTCGGAGAGGCAACGGAGGGTGCAAGCACCGAATTTTTTTTAAAAAAAAGTATGGAAATTAATCCATACTTTAATTGGTTAAATACAATCCTTGTAGATAGTTATAAATTCTTTGAGATAAGTGCTGAATTCTGATGGATTCTCACAGGCGATGAAACGTTTTGAGTAATTCGGTGACGGAATGAAATAACGATAGCCATGTTTTAATGCACCTACATGGAATAGTGATATTTCTTTTCTGTTGATTTCTTCTAAATCACCACAATAATAGAGAACGAATGGGGGACATGGAATCTTCTTGAGTGATGAAGGATAATCATCATCTATGATTGTGACGAGGTACTTAGGTGCCTTGTCGAGAAGTTCTTCCATTTCATCATGACTAAGTTCTTCTTTGACTGATATTGCACCATAGATGCTTGTGAAGATTCCATTGTATTTGATTGAAAATGCAATGAGTATATCACGCAAACTGTATTCACTCATAGAATCATTGATTTTCTTCACTTCATCTTCACCATAGACTACGTTTAAACCACACCCATTATCCCAAGCCATGAGAAGACTGCCTGTGTCATCTACACCCAATACTGTGCCTTTGGTTCCGACAGGTGGTGCCTGTGTATCGTCCATTCGAACAAGAACCACTCTTGTTCCTTTTGGATATTCCCTTCTTAATTCTTTTACTTCTTTTTCTGTTGCTTTAAACATATTTTATTCCTCCTTGATTTTAAGGCGCACTCGCCTCGCCTCCTGAAGGTGCACACCCTTGAAAAGTTGAATGTCAAAGGAGGAGTCCCGAAGGGAAGCTCCTTGACATGAGACAAAGGGTGTGCAACAGGTCTTTTCTTTTAAACTAGATTAAAAATAATGACAATGAAAAAGGATGCGGAGTCTGTACGGCAGTACAGATAGAGCATCCGTGATGCAGATGGTCCGAAGGGCGACGAGGGCATCTGCATCTGATTTTTTATTTAACTAGATCAAAAAATAATGATAATGATTTAGCGAGGAGGCAAAGCTGACGAGCCTGTGCTAGCAGTCGGAGAGGCAACGGAGGGTGCAAGCACCGAAAATTTTAAAAAAAAGAAGAATTCCTATAAAAGGAAATCTTCTTGATTAGTTGTTACCAACTTGAACAGTATGCAATTGTATATTCTTCAAAATCAGTATCATCTAGAATGTTATTGATGATGTCAATTGTTTCTTTTATGTCTTCCAAATAGTATTGATCATATTCATTTCTGCCGAAGAAGAACCCTTCAGCAGTTGGCAACAGTTCAGCAACCATATCAGCATTTTTTATCACTCTGCCAGGCACATATACCTTAATATATCCATCTTTCTGCACCACCTGGACATCACGTCCATTCTTTTTCTCTATTTCCTTGATTTTTTCAATATCATCTCCAAAAGATTTGTAATCAAGGACATATCCATCTTCAATGATTGCAGTGTCTATTACCTTCTGACATGTATCTCTTAATTCAATCAGTTTTGATTGTGACACCTCGTAGATTCCGCAATCATCTTCACCACCCTGTACTTTCTGCACAAACCAATTGTGAATCTGATTTGCCTTTCTCCAATAACCTACATCTTCAAAATCACCATCTTCAAAAATTTTATCGAATGATAATCCTTTCACTTTCTTGCTTTTTATTAAGAACATATCTAATCCCATTTTTCTTGTCTCCTTTTCATTTTGAAATTGGTGTTTCAAGTGTTATCGCCTCACTCTGATTTTCTTTTGATTTTATTTTGAATTCGAAGCAATGAACTTATCTACGTAAGCATAGAATTCCTTCTCGAATTCATCAAATTCATTCAAGATTCTCTTTAATGCAGATAGTTTTTTACCTTCTATCTCAACCACCTCGCCATCGGTTTTCAATTTGTAATTTTCACCAAATCCACCACCACGTATTACTAAATAATAGACAGGTCTTCTTCCATCTGTGTCGAATCCTAGTCGCACTTCATCGGCTAAAAAATATCCATCCTTAGTACTATAGCCACGGCTTGGATAGCCACGAAGTGGATTGGGTCTGCCTATGTAGATACCCTTGGATAAACAGGAATTTGCTACGAGCAGTAGATTCTCGATTCTAGGCTTTAATGACATAATTTGCTTAGTCATTGCCATTTCTTCCTGTCTCTCTCTTTCAATTCTTCTTTGCTTTTTCATTTCCTTTTCAGTTGCATAATTCTCCAAATTCTTTAATCTTTCTGAAACGTTCATATTCTATTCCTCCTTAATTTTAAGGCGTACTCGCCTCGCCTCCTGAAGGTGCACACCCTGATAAGGCGAATGTCAAAGGAGGAGTCCTGAAGGGAAGCTCCTTGACAGAGACAAGGGTGTGCAACAGGCATTTTCTTTTAAGCTAGACCAAAAATAATGAAAATGAAAAATGATCATTTGATTTTTTATTTTCTAGACCATCGATAATGAAAATGATTTGACGAGGAAGCAAAGCTGACGAGCCTGTGCGTGTGGTATGAGGTTGCACCGATGGCACACGCACAAAAATATAGAAGAAGCCTTTTCCAGAGGAAAAGGCTGATACCGATTCGCAGAAAACAGCAGAAAGAGGGGAGATGTCTCCCCTCTTCGATGATTACTCTTTCATTTCAAATCTTTCTGGCAGTTTTCCAAGAAATACTATATCAAGAACTTCATAATAACTGAATTTATATGTCTCACCTGTCTCTTCGATATCTATGCATAGCACATCATCACGTTTCGCAGACATTACAAACATAAACATTTTTTTTAGTAATTCTTCCATTTTCTTATTCCTCCCTTAATTCAATTCCTTGTCATTGGTTTCATCTTCATCATCAGATAATTCGAGAATTCTTTTTGTTCCGTTGTTGATGATTTCATCAAATAATTCATACACTGAATCATCAAGATACTGCACTTTCTTCTTTCCTTCTACAAACTGTGAAGCACATACGATAAGAGCCTGTTGTTCATATGGTCTCATGCTAGAAGGGTTGATTTTCTTATCAATGCACATAAGTGCCTTGACGAAAAGCAGTGGTGATTCCTCAATAATCTGCTTGATTGTCTTCACATAGACTTCAAGGATTCTGTTGTTGACGATTGTGTCCAATTCCTCCTGTACACATTCATCTAGGAATTTCTTGTAGTGCTGTTTTGGCACTCTAGTCTCCTCATAAAGATAGGTGATGTCACTCATTGTCTGTGCCAACTTGTCACATGGTAACTTCACAATTTCATCATACTTTTTGTTCATATTTTATTCCTCCTAAATTTTAACGGCTTCTCAGCCTCGCCTCCTATAGGTGCACGCCCTTAAAGGCGAATGTCAAAGGAGGAGTC
>ENA-OUOY01000151-OUOY01000151.1-human-gut-metagenome-genome-assembly--contig:-NODE-151-length-57611-cov-12.058326_pt1 | contig 57611 bp, 40 predicted proteins | sample MGYA00237937_ERZ548767 | MGnify/ENA primary metagenome ERZ548767 (study PRJEB26490, sample SAMN05356887) | human gut metagenome | biome: terrestrial biome; feature: human-associated habitat; material... | reverse complement strand
CTGAGTGCGGCGCAGGCAGGGAAACTTCTCAGTGTAGATCATTTCACAGTCAAGATAGATAAAAACGGAACCAAGACGGTTGAAGGTCTCGATGCGTCTGGAATCGTTGTTATGACGGATGCAGAACTTGGCGCAGCGGGAGTAAAGGAGAAGGTAGCTGCGGTCGCGAAGCTGACGAAATCGAACATTGACATTACGATCACTGGCGAAAACGGAACAGACGACAGTGTGAAAGGACTGAGTGCGGCGCAGGCAGGGAAACTTCTCAGTGTAGATCATTTCACAGTCAAGATAGATAAAAACGGAACCAAGACGGTTGAAGGTCTCGATGCGTCTGGAATCGTTGTTATGACGGATGCAGAACTTGGCGCAGCGGGAGTAAAGGAGAAGGTAGCTGCGGTCGCGAAGCTGACAGATTCAAAAGTTAATTGCCAGTTGGTTTATAATGACAATTCCTACAATATTTCCAGCAGTCTGGCAGAGGCATTTACCTCAGGGCAGGAGTTTTGTGTTGACTTTAATGCTGCCGATTTAACAACAAAGTATTTCTATTATGATGGAACGAACAAGGTATATATTACGCAGAAAAGTAACGCGGCGTTGTTTTCGGCAATTTCGAGTATGATTCAAGATGCTTCGATCAGCCCTTCTTATTCCATTGATGGGACAAGCATTGTCATTGATTCTGAGACAGCTAAGCTGATCAATAACATGGATAATATGACCTTTGCTGTGGTTAAGGATCAGTCGGGAGTATACACTGTTAAGTACAAGAGTAAAGATGACAATAATGCGGGCTGGACAGTTTTAGATAAGACAGAAGAAACGGAGAAGCTGTGGGAATCATTTAAGAATGCGTTCGATAATTCTGATCATCAGACGATTGGGACAGCAGGGGTACTGATTAAAGAGGGAAAAACAGAATTATTAGAGGAGTATAAAGATGCTCCCCAGGGAACTACAGCTTATAAGTCATTGGTTTATGGCGCTGATGGAGTGACGGTTACTGGTGAAAGAAATGTATTAGTAATTAAACAGGGTGACTATGTAAAAATTACAGAAAAAATATGGTATTACAGTACAGATAATGTTATCAGGGTTAGTTATGGGGCGGACGAAAACCTGGCAGCTTTACGTTCTTTGCTTGGTGAATTTGGTGTTGTTGCTCAGAAGATGCAAACAGATGAATCGGAAACCAATTTCAGGATAGGGACGCTGATCGGTGCTACAAATCAGATCGGACAGACTCAAAAAGAACTGTATGCAGGTTCTTCTCCAAATGTAGGGAAAAAACTTGTCATTGAAAACTTTGATGATTCTTGTGATGGGCTGTTGTTTCATGTGAAGTCTGGAACAATTACAGATACAATCATTCTTCAGAACAGCACCATTAAGTATCTTGGCAAGCATTTGGGGGATAAAGACATCAATGAATATGAGGTTATTAGTACCTCAGGGAAAACGATCAAGGTATCATTCAAATTTGATGATACCGGAAAAGAGCATCATATCGAAATAAAACCTGACGCATATTCTCTGGTCGAGGAGACTCGCGAAACGGCAAAGGAATTGGCTGACAAGATCGCAGAATCCAAGAGCTATGGAATTACTAAAACGTACTATTCTACAGGTGATCAGGGCTTGTTTATTGATGTACGCAATGCAACCAATACTGAACCTGTTCAGCAAGTACAGAATCATATGATTGTGGCAAACTCGAATACTGCGTTACCTGCTGACCCGTACGCGTATGGTGTGGTGTATGTTGATGCGCAGGTTGATGGGGATGGTAATATTGTTTTTCTTGATGATAATGGTGTCAGTCATGTAATGGGGGACAGGAACATACGATTTGTTACTACCGGGCAACAAATTGTTGTTATTAACGTGGATACCAAGGGACGTGACAATGTAAAACTCTGTAACTATGTGCTTGATGGAACACTCTCTGATAATTTTGATGGAACTGTTGCCTCGCAGCGAATTGTCTTTAATTTTAATGACTATGATGGAGTGATACAAAATAAAGGTCATATGTCCGGTTTTGTCATTGCACCAAATGCCAGATATGAGATTAATGAAAGAGTGCATGGAGGACAAACAATTTGTAATGAATTGTGGCTCCATGGAGGAATCGAATTCCATAATTCTGGTTATTATGATGCCAGTAAGTCTTATTCAGCGAGTCAAAGACCGTCCGGAAGTTATAGTGAACAGGCACAGTTTGATGTAAAAAAGAATGAGGTTAAACTGGAGCTTCGCTATGATGTCGAAAGAAAAGGCAATGCTGACATAACGAGTAAGTTTGAGCAAAATGGAAGGGTTGAGATAAGTTATAAGTGCAACGAAGAAGGTGGTGCTGATTTAACCAGCACTTCTTATCAGAGCGGCATGGCTACATTGAGGAGTAGATTTACACAGAATGGAACAGTGGAACTTCGTAGTTGCTATGAGGAAAATGGATCTGCTCAGATAGACAGTGTGTATATTCAATCTGGAGAAGCACTATTATCAAAGAACTTTGAACAAACTGGCCAGGCTGCCCTTAATGCCAAGGGGAATTTGACTCTTGACAAGAAATTCCGCCTTGTCGTCGAGCGCACGGAGCATGAGGAAGACCCGGGCCACTGGGAAGAGCGTGAGACCGAGGGCGACACGGATACGGACACAGACACGGACACAGATACGGACACCGACACGGACACGGACACAGATACCGACACGGACACGGACACAGATACGGACACCGACACGGACACCGATACGGATACTGACACGGACACCGATACTGACACAGATACCGATACGGATCAGGAGGTACTTGGTGCAAGACGGGATCGTGATGCAGGCCGGGTACTTGGTGCTTCGAGAGGCAGAAATGTTCGCACCGGAGATGAGTCCGGAATGGCGGGCTCTGCATTGGCCACATTGTCAAGCGGAGGACTGCTCGGAGTATGGGCGAAGATTCGCAGCCGTCGCAATCGCAGGAACAAGAAGTAAGCAGTAAGAAAACAGTAAGAAATGTACGTATGATACGTATGATACACGCATGATCTGTCAGTAAAACGGATCGGTTCAACACCTGCATGTGATATGATGGACATGCAGGTGTTGTTGTATTCGGAGGCTTGGCGAGAGTCAGGAAATGGAACACAGGGAAGCAGGAGAAAGGGACCGGATGCCATTGCGGCATCGGGCAGAGAATATACTTGCGGGCAGAATGGCGTTTTCTCTGATGATCGTTGCTTTTTATCTTCTGGGAAGAAATCTTCAGATTCCGTGGACGATACGCAGTGACGAAGCCATGAATGGAATTCAGGGTCTGAGTCTTGAAATTCTTGGGAACAGCAGGAGCAGGACTTCGCTGTTTTCTCTCGGGTTGATGCCTTGGGTGACCTCGATGATTATTGTGCAGGTGTTCCAGAAGCTTTCACGGGACCGGCATGAGAAGAAGTCACCGACAAAAGCAAACCGTATCATGCTGATCCTGACGATGGTGATTGCGGTACTCCAGGCTGGAATCAATGCAGCTGAGATGGAGTATAAGTCCTTCCCGGGAATCAGCCGCACAGTACTGCTGGTTTTGACGGCAGTGGTTCTGATCGCAGGTTCCTTCGCGATTAAGTGGCTGTCAAACCGGAATACAGAGTGGGGTGTTGGAGGACAAGGACTTCTGATCGCAATCAATACGCTTGGCAGCTTTGGCAGGACAGGAGCAGCTTTTCGGAATGAGGTTTTTTCTGCAGAATCCGTTGGGGAAGCTGTGCTTCTTACGGGGAAGGCGGCGCTCCTGATCCTGGTGATTCTGATACTTCTTCTTGCCATGGAAGGAGCTGAGTTCCGGACGACGGTTCGGAGGGTGACGATCAATAATCGATATGCGGACGATGATTACATTGCAGTTCGGCTGAATCCGGTTGGGACGATGCCTGTGATGTATGTGATGTCGGTTTTCACTCTTCCTTACTATGGACTGAAGCTTTTGGACCGAATGATGCCGAACCGGGCATGGATTCAAAGAGGAATGCAGATTCTGAATCTGAATGCGAAATCGGGAGTCATCATTTTTGCAGTGGTTTTATGGGGATTGACGGTTGTTCTTTCGGAAATTTTTGTGGGACCGGAGGACATAGCGGACAGTCTGATGCGGCAGGGAGATTATCTGGATGATCTGGAGCCGGGCAGACAGACGCGAAGTTATCTGGCAGGACAGACCCGGATTGCGGCGTTTTTCAGCGCAGCAGTGACCGGTGCGCTGGTACTGCCGATGCTCTGGTTTCATGCCGTGCGAGGGAGCTTTTCTTCCTTTTACATGGCCCCGATGACCGTTATGATTCTGGCGGGAATGGTGATGAGCATTCTGGAAGAAGTCAAGGTCTACCGGACAATGGAACAATACCGGCCTTTTCTGTGAGGATAACTGGAGATGTATTGCTTTATTCCATCCTGGTATGAGAGTGGCGATGCGTGGAATACACATTATGCACCGTGGGATCATGCAGGAAATTCATTTGAGTTTGACGATACGGTCAATCAGATCCGTATGTTCCGGGATGCCGGGGAGGAGGTGGAGCTGATCTGCCTTGGATATGCCCCGAATCTGCGCAGATTCCTGCATCAGCAGAATATTTATCCGCTTCCGTTTCGATCTGTATTCGATGATCTGCAGAAAATCCGGTGCAGGGAACCTGCAGTTTTATCCTACAGGGAATTGTATTGGCCTGCGGAAACCGAATGGTTTTTTCTATCATCACGGATGCTTGCGTATCTTCATGGAACACTTTACGCGAGTGTGGAATTCGCAGAGGGCGGATTCATGTGCTGGGTTCAGTATTATGAGATGAACGGAACCGCAAACAGGATTCGACGCAGAGATATTTATGATGATCGGGGATTCCGCTCCAGCTCAATTCTGTATCGAGGAGGAGTAAAGGAAAGGCAGGAGTATTATGCGCCGGATGGAAGACTGTGCTTTTTTCAGCTGTTTCCATCCGGTGAGGTTGTTCTCCTGAATGGAACGACTTCGAATGGCGGCGCGGAAGGCAGGAGATTTTCCTCCATGGATGAGCTGATTCGGGAGGCTGCAAGACCATATTTTTCGGATAACAGCAAACCGGATACGGTTGTCATCGCAGCAAACCGGAGGCACGATTCGATTCTTCTGGAGCTTCTGAGAGGCCGCAAGGATATGAATATTGTTCTGTCCTTCTTCGGTAATCGGTATGATCTTACAGATAAAGATGCTCTTTTCAGGGAAACAGAGGCTGCCAGACTTGTGGTGACGGATACCGAGCATACGGCCAAAATGCTGCAGGAAGCCGGTGTGCTGAAGACGAAGATTTACGACATTTCTCCGTTTGACACCAGACTTTCCCTTGGAAAAAGCCAGCAGGTGCGCGAGCTGAAAATTTTCATGCCGCTGGATGGACTGGAGGGAATTCTCCTGGAAAAAGCCTTGCGGCAGGTATTTGATTACATGGAGAGAAAGCCGGATGTCATTCTCCTGGCCGGGACAAGGGCAGAATCCGGGGAAGAGCAGGAGCGGCTCCGCAGGAAGCTGCAGGATGTTCTGGAAAGCATGGGGACGGAGATGCTTCCAATCTCTTATCTGAATCCGGAGAGAGCACAAAGCCCGGAGAGAGCGCAGAGCATGGAAAATGAACAAAGCGTTCCGGAGTCCCGGGTGCGGATTGCCTTGTATCATTCCGAAAATGATCTGATCCGGATTCTGTACGATACGAGACTGATACTGGATGTCCGGGATCAGCCGGACCTGTATCTGCAGATTGCGGGCATCAGTTCCGGAATTCCGCAGGTGAATTACCGATTCACACGGTATGTGGAACATTTGAAGGATGGCTATATCATTCAGAATATTAACTACATCACGGGCGCTCTGGAATACTATCTGGACGGTCTGGCACACTGGAATGAAGCGTTGGTGTACTGTGTTCAGGAGGTGTCCAGTTACGCGGGAGGGCGCCTCGTAGAGCAATGGAAAAAACGATTGGGCAAGTGACGAGTTCATGCAGAAGGAAGAAACGGTACAACAGAAAAGGGCATTTCAGCTTCAGGTGGATCAGGTTCTGGTTCGGAGAAGGCATGTGGATTCCGAGTGCCTTGAGGGACGATATTTTCTGCGGCTGGAGGGAGACTTCGGGAATTCTTATCAGACGATTCTGAGCTGGAAGGAGAGTCTTACCGTAGAGGCGGGGACGGCGCTTACATTCTGGCCGGAATTTGTCAGATCCGGGGATGTCCAGCTGCAGTATGTCCTCTGTCTGCAGCCGGTGGGAGGTTTGGGTGAACCGGAAATCCGGATCGTGGAGGAGATGCGGCAGCCTTTTCTGATGGAAGCCTGTCCTTATGGAAGGCAAATGGCGGTGTCTCTGCGGGTCCGGGGAAAGGGCAGCTTTACTGTCGGAACCATTCATATTCGTGAGATGGTGGAAGGGGGAGCGGCATTTCTTCCCGGGAGTCTCTGGATGGCAGATTCTGGAAGGGAAGAGATTTTTTCTTATTTTAACCCCATGGATCGGAAAGAGCCTCTGACTGTTGTTTTCTCCGGGCGAAGACCGCAGGAGGGCTTCGACGGAACAGAGCTTTTGGAAGAAGCCGGTTCACCGGTGCTGCTTCTTTCGGATCCGAGGCTTGGGGGAGGGTGCGGATACCTTGGTTCGGAGCAGTATGAGAGAAATGTGGAAGCCAGAATTCTTGATGCTGTTTCATGGCTGAAGCTGTCGCCGGAGCAGATAATTTTTGCCGGGAGCTCCATGGGAGCTGTGGGGGCGCTGTATTATGGAGCCAGAATTCATCCGGCAGCGTATGTACTGGGACGGCCTGTGATCAATCTCGGAAGTGCCGCGAAGCGGGAACGGATTCAACGACCGGGGGGCTTTCCTGTGTCCCTGGATCTTCTGCGGAAGCTGACTGGCGGTGTGAGTGAGGAAAACGCAGAGAAGCTTGACAGGAGGATGTGGGAGCGGCTGCGAACGGGGGCATTCCGGAAGGCAGAAATGGCGGTTGCTTACATGCAGGAGGATGACTATGATCCGGAGGCATATCTGGATCTTCTGCATGGACTTCGCAGACAGGAATGCAAGATTTACGGAAAAGGCTTTTCCGGAAGACATAATGACAGTCAGGATGAAGTGAGGGAGTGGCTGAGGCTCCAGTATCACCGGATACGGAAGGAACGCTATGGAAGAGGCTGAAGAGAAAATTGCGTGGCTGGTTTACTGGGATGATTACGGACAGGACGCATATACCAATGGAAGCTGCATTCGGTTTGAATGGGATGGCTCTGTTATTTTTGAAAACGAAGAAATGCCGCCTGGATTTCCGGTCAAGGAGTGGTATTCCGAGACGGATTATCGATTGAAGCGGCGGGAACCGGAGCTGCCGATTCTGCGTGAAAGGGAGACCTATCACATTTTTGCGGACAAGCAGGATACTCCGGAGGGAGGAAGCTTTCTTCGCCTGAATTTCTATGATCAGAAGGGGGATCTTCTTGAATTCCGGATGATTTCGGAGAACGAAGGAACGTTTGCTTATCCGGAAGGAGCTTTCCGGTATTCCCTCCAGCTGGTGCAGGGCGGGGCGACCCGGATACTTTTTCGGAGAATTGAAATTGTACCGGAGCAGAACTGGAAAGAATGGCACCCTGGAATTGCAGAAAAGTTTCGAAACGGTGTGAACAGAACGTGCAGGTGGCAGGACGGAAGAGATGCCGGAAGGAAAAAGAAAAACTTCACAGATGAGAAAACTGCGTCGTACCCTGAATCAGGTCAATGCCCTCTCAGATCAGATGTCTTCACTTTCGGATGCAGATCTGAGAGCAATGACGGGAAAACTTCAGGGCAGGCTTCGAAAGGGAGCAGAGCTGGATGATCTTCTGCCGGAGGCTTTTGCGGCAATGCGAGAAGCAGCAAGGAGGGTCCTCGGAAAATATCCGTATGATGTGCAGGTTATGGGAGGAATTGTCCTGCATCAGGGAAAGATTGCGGAGATGAAGACGGGGGAAGGGAAGACACTGGTGGCAGCCATGCCGCTGTATCTGAATGCCCTGGCCGGGAAGAGCTGTATCCTTGTTACGACGAACAGCTATCTTGCAGCCCGGGACGGAAAGGAGCTGGAGCCGCTGTACCGTTTTATGGGACTTACGGAGGCGGTCGGCGTTTCCGCAGAGGAAGGGCAGCAGTTTACGAACGCACAGAAAAAGCAGATCTATGCGGCGGATATTGTCTATACCACAAACGATGCGCTTGCCTTTGATTATCTGTTTGAGAATCTGGAATCCAATGAGCAGAACCGGTATCTTCGCGGGATGGATTATGTCATTGTGGATGAGGCGGATTCTGTTTTGCTGGACAGTGCCCAGATCCCATTGATTGTTTCCGGAATGCCGCGTGTACAGTCGAATCTGTTCGGGATCGCGGACTATTTTGTCACGACTCTTGTCGCAGAGAGTGACTACCGTTGTGAAGATAAAAATGTCTGGCTGACACCGGAGGGAATTGAGAAGGCAAAGCGCTTTTTTCGTGTGGAGAAGCTGTATTCGGCGGAAAACTATGAAATAGTTCGTCATATCTGTCTGGCGCTTCGGGCACATGCTGTCATTGAGAAGGATGAGCGCTATATTGTCAGAGACAACGCGGTATTGCTGCTGGATGACCGGACGGGACGCGTGCAGCCGAATACGAAGCTGCGAAGCGGTCAGCACCAGGCGTTGGAGGCCAAGGAGCATGTACCGATTACGCAGGAAAGCCGGACGGTGGCATCGGTGACCTACCAGAGCTACTTCAACATGTATGAAAAGGTCGGAGGAATGACAGGAACAGCAGCCACGGACGCAGATGAATTTCGTCAGATTTACGGGCTGGATGTCGTTGTGATTCCGACGAGGAAAAAGGTGCGGCGGATGGACTATCCGGATCTTGTTTATTCCAACCGGGAGGCGCAGCTCCGCGCGGCTTTGGATGAGGTACTGCGTCTGCATTCGATGGAACAGCCGGTGCTGGTGATCGCGAGCTCCATTGAGATGTCAGATCTCTTCTCCAAAATGCTGCTTAGGAAGAGAATTCCTCACAATGTCCTGAATGCCTATCATATTGCCAAGGAGGCGGCGATTATTCAGGAAGCCGGGCAAAAGGGGGCTGTTACAGTTGCGACAACGGTGGCGGGCCGCGGGACGGATATCCGGCTGGGGGATGGAGCTGGAGATCTGGGCGGTCTTGCAATTGTGGGCATTGGCCTGATTTCGAATAAACGGCAGGAGATGCAGTCGAGGGGAAGAAGCGGTCGGCAGGGCGATCCCGGCTTTTCACGTTTCTATCTGTCTCTGGATGACGATGTGGTCCGGGAATTCGGGAAAAAAGGACTGGAAAGCTACCGGAAAGGGAGCGGGAGAATCCGGAATCCGTTTCTGATCCATGCCGTTCACAATGCACAGAAAATTTCAGCAGAGATGGCAAGAGCCGGACGTAAGGCCACCAAGGATTACGGCGAAAGCATGGAAAAGCAGCGTAACCTCATTTACTCCACCAGAAATGAGATTATGAAAAAAGTCCCGCTGAACCGTGAATATTATCTGGAAATGGAAGAGCAGGTGATAGAAAATTACCTGACGAAGCTCGGACATCTCCCGGATCCGGATGATGCGGTGCGTTTTGTTATGGATAACATTTCCTATGAATTCGATGGTTTTCCATCCGGTGATATGCTGGATACGAAAGAAAAAGCGGAAGATTACCTGATGGACCTTGCAGATAAGGCGCTGGAAAAGAAGAATGCGGAGCTTGGTAGCAGACAGACAATCGAGCGGTATTATCGCATTATGACCCTCCATGCGATTGACCAGGCATGGGTGGAACAGGTAGACTACCTGCAGCAGCTGCGGCAGGTGATTTCCGGTCGGCAGTATGCAAGGCACAATGCGAAATTTGTTTTCCCGCAGGAGGCATATAAGGGCTTTGAGAAGATGCAGATGGAAATCCGGGCAGGTATCATGAGAAACATCCTGCTGGGAGAGCCGGTGTGGGAAAAAGACGGGAAGCTGCGCATTTTGTATCCGTAAAGTGCGCGGATCTGCCGGAACATAAGTTGCCATAACAGGTCGGACCAAAAGTTATCCTTAACAGTGAGAAAGAGATGCTAATGAATGTAGTAAGCAGTATGATCGGATCGGGAATCTCGTTTTTGTCCCTGGAATATCTTGCTTTTTTGCTTGCGGCGGCGCTGGTGCGCTATCTTTGCCCGGAGAGGGCGAGGACGGCAGTACTGCTTGTCTTCAGCTGGCTGTTCTATGCGGCGTGGAACCCGGTGTGCCTGCTGTTTCTGATTTTTACGACGGTGACCACGTATTTTACGGGGCGATATGTCAGCGGGCGGAGTGTTCGGGCAGCGCAGGAGATCGGCGCAGGAGACGCGCGGAGTAATGCCGGAGCTGGAAGCGTGGGAGCAGCGCTGTTTCTGTGCATTGCCGCCAATCTCGGCGTTCTGTTTTTCTGCAAGTACTGGGGAATGTTTTTCCCGGGAATCTTTGAGCAAAGACTTCTTCCGGTTGGAATTTCGTTCTACACGCTGCAGGCGCTTGGCTATGTGGTGGACTGCTGGCGGGAGGGAAAGGCTGCGAAGGCTTCCGCACAGGCATCCTCCGGGCAGAATTCGTCTGTGCGGGATGGAGGGAAAAAATCCGGAGCAGACGGGCCGCGTTTTCTTACCTATGCGCTGTTTGTTTCGTTTTTTCCGGGGATTTTGTCCGGCCCGATTGAGCGGGGACGGAATATGCTGCCGCAGTTTGAAAAGCCCTGCAATTTTTCCTTTGACAATCTGCGAAACGGCCTTCTGATTATGACATGGGGCTATTTTCTGAAGATGGTTCTGGCGGACCGGATTGCGATTGTGGTGAATCGGGTGTATGCCAATCCGGAGAGCGTTCCGGGAACCCTTGTGGTGCTTGCGGTTCTGCTCTATTCCGTTCAGATTTACTGCGATTTTGCCGGGTATTCGGCGATCGCCATCGGCTCTGCAAGGGTCCTGGGCTTTCGGGTGATGCAGAATTTTACTGCGCCGTATCTGTCGGCGTCTGTTGCGGAATTCTGGCGGCACTGGCATATTTCGCTGTCCATCTGGTTCCGGGATTATCTTTATATTCCGCTTGGCGGAAACCGGAGGGGTACAGGGCGAAAATACCTCAACATTCTGATTGTTTTTGCGGTGTCTGGGCTCTGGCACGGAGCGGGCTTTACCTTCCTGTTCTGGGGCTTTCTCCATGGAATCTATCAGGTGGCCGGGTATTTGCAAAAGCCCATTCGCGACGCCCTTGCACAGCGTCTTCACATTGACAGGACGCGCGGCTCGCACCGCGCGCTGCAGATTCTGGTGACCTTCCTTCTGGTGTCCTTTGCGTGGATTTTCTTCCGGGCGGATTCCTTTTCCCAGGCCGTTCAGATCATCCGCTGCATGAAGGGGGCCGAGATTTGGAGCCTGACAGACGGAAGCCTCATCGCGCTTGGACTGGATACGATGAACTGGGTGCTTCTTGCGGCGGGACTTGTTTTCCTGTTCGTGCGCGATCTTTGCGTGCGCCGCGGAATTTCCCTTCGGGTACAGCTGCAGAAGCAGGGAATATGGCTTCGCTGGCTGCTGTACATCGGTGCGGTGCTCCTGATTCTCGTTTGCGGAGTCTGGGGACCCGGCTATGATGCGTCCACTTTTATTTACAGTCAGTTCTGACACAGGGCGAAGAGTGATGCGAATTCGAAAAACAGGACAAAAAATTCAAAAGGTGCTTCTTACCGTGTTGTTTCTGCTTCTTCTCGCAGGCTGTCTGTATCTGGCAGACCGCCTGGTGGAGAGAAAGGACAGCAGGGAGAAGAACGGGGATTATTTTGCCGCGGCTCCGAAGGCGGATGTGCTGCTCCTTGGGTCCTCGCACATGATCAACGGGATCAATCCGGCGGTTCTGTACGAGAACTTTGGAATTGCCTCCTACAATCTCGGCGGACATGGGAATGTTCTGCCGGTGACCTACTGGGAATTTGTGAACGCGCTCGACTACGGGACGCCAAAATATGTGGTGATTGACACGTATCTTCTGGAGAAGGACTATCAGTATCTGGATGTGATGACGGATGTGGAATCGGACGCGGACAGGAGTGCCGCGATTGATCAGCTTCACGAGGTGATGGATGCTTTTCCTTACGGAAAAAACAAGAGGGCTGCTTTGGCGGATCTGATTTCGGATCCCTCCCTTCGAAGGGAGTTTGCCTTTGATTTTATCCGTTATCACAGCCGCTGGTCCTCTCTGGAACGGGAGGATTATGAGGGTGTCTTCGGAAAGCCATGCGGAGAGTCGATTCTTGGCGCGCAGCTCCGCTATGAGGTGGACCCCGGCGTATCGCTTTATCCGCGGGTGGATCCGTCGGAGAAGTTTGAGGACGCTACGGTCGGCAAAACTTATCTTCGAAGGATTCTGGATCTGTGCAGGGAGAAGGATATTTTTCCCATTCTGGTTCAGGTCCCCTTTGCGGAAAATGAGGATCTGCAGCGGATTGCAAACAGCGCGCAGGACATTGCGGACGAATACGGCATCCCGTTCCTGAACATGAATTATGTGGAAAATATCATCAACCCGGAAACGGATCAGCAGAGCCAGACACATTTGAATGCGCTTGGAGCGGCAAAAACCTCCGCCTGGCTCGGAGCGGTGCTTTCCTCCGAGGTCGGTGTGCCGGACCGGAGAGGCGAAGCGGGATATGAGCTCTGGGAGGCCGCGGTTCGGAAATATCACCAGCAGATTGTCACGAACATCCTGAATCCGGAGGATCTGTACGCGGAGCTGATGACACTGAATTTTAATGATGTCAGCACAATTATCTTCATCAACAATGATTCGGTTGCCTTTTACGATGAGTCCTTGCGTAAGCTGATCAAGAATCTGTCCGGCACGGATGGAATTGATGTCATGGCCGGGACGAAGCTTGGCTACTGCCTGATCCATGACCCTGTAACCGACACGAACGAGGAGACCAAGGGAACGGTGCCGCTGGAGAACATCAAAACAAGCTTTGGCACCGTGAATTTCACGACATTGGAGAATTATGATCTTCTGAGCGTTGGAGAGAATACCGACGAAAACCAGCTGGACTACGTGAACAACGGAAACATTGATGTGCAGATCCTGATCTATGATCCCGCAAGCGGGGAGAAGATCGGACACCTCTATTTTCGTGACGGCGGGCTGGTACGAGGGTAAGGCAGGATGGCAGGAGGAATTCTATGGCTGGAAATCATCCCTGTTATGAAGAAACCTGTAAATCAGGATGAAATCTATGGCTGGGAATCATCCCTGAGAGAAGAAACCTGCAAATAGAGATGAAATTTCGGCCCAAAAGTAATCCTGAAATGAGTGTTTCACCGAATAAGGATGAAACCGGCACCCTGTGGCATGACAAGCCATCCCCCTGTAAACAAAAGCAAGATAATAAATTGTGGATATCGGTTGTGAAAGAGTGACAGGAAAGCAAGCAGCTTTTCTGTCACTTTTTGCGGATTGACCGGGCACGGGTCTCAAGCGTATCCTTTTCTTACCCCAATGTGGGAGCCGGGGGCTGAATGCCGGATGAGTCCATTGGGGAAACTGATTTCTGAATCGAAGTCTTTCTTCGAAAGACTGCCATTTCCTTGAAGATGTCACAGGAAGAAAGCTTCGTCTTATTCTGCGGTCGCAGAACTGTTCCAATTTATCTGACAACAGCACACACTTCTGCTAAAAAGAAGTACAGATTAATTTCTGTTTCTGACTTGCCAAGGGCCCGGCGCTATGGTAATATTCTTTTTGCGTCTGACAGAGAAACGCATCTGATGTGACTCTGAACGGACGGAACAGAATATGCTGGCATGGCTCAGTCGGTAGAGCGTCGCATTGGTAGTGCGGAGGTCCCGGGTCCGATTCCCGGTGCCAGCTGATTTGGGAGATGAGATTGGAAACAGTCTCATCTCTTTTTGCGTGTTCTACAAGCGATGCGTGATCGGGAGTTGAACGACCGTCCGGAAGCTTGCTTTCGGCGCGGTGGTTCACATCTGCCTTTCCCAATGAATACGAAGAAATCAGCAGCACATCACATCCCAATACATTCATTCAGAGAGAAAGGAAGCTTGAAGCAAATGGAGTACAGAAGAAACCGAAGAAATGAGGAGCGCGGGAAGGACCGCCGGATGGCGGGGGACCAGAATGGGGAGATCGACTGGCTGGATGAGGACAGCGGGACGATAAAGGCGAAAAGGAAGCTGGGGGAAAAGCGCAGCCTGCCAAAGCCGGGGCCGGTGATGATTGCGCTTCTTGCCATGCTTCTTCTTGCGGGAAGCACGCTGACACTGGTGGTTCTGCAGGTGAACGGAGCAGGAAGGCAGCAGGAGGAGCAGCAAAGGAAGGATGAGCAGATGGCAAGGCAGCTGGAGGAGATTCAGCTGTATCTGGCATCGCTGGATGAAACGGTGGCGGGCGGGCAGCTCTCAGATGAGGGAAGCTATGCACAGCTGACACAGGAGGTTGGAACTCTGCAGCGGAATCTGACGGAGTATCGGGACAACAATACGATCACAGATGATGCGATCGGCGAGGATCTGGACAGTGTCATTGCACAGCTTGACAGCATCCAGGAGAATCTCGAGGAAGAGCGGGAAGCAGCCAGAAAGAGAGATGCAGATGGAACAACCGGGAATCAGCAGACCGCGAAGCAGCTGCAGAGCAATGTGGATTCACAGCTTTCCTCTGTGCGCGAGGATATTCGTAAACTGATTCAGGAGGCTTCCGGTGAGAGCAAGGCGGAGTACAAGGAGCTCCTTACTGTTCTGAATGGAACCGATTCGGAGTTGGAAGCCCTGGAGAAACAAATTGTGTCTGCACAGGAGAAGATGCAGAGTGCGCTCAGTAACGGTCTTGGCAATGTAAACGGGAATGTCACAGGGCTCAAGGGCTCCATCGGTGAGATGAAGGCATCGGTAGAGAACATGAAGGGGCAGCAGTCGGAGCTGAAGCTTTCCATGGAGACCCAGGCGAAGGCACAGGAAAGCGCGCTGGAAAGCCTGTCCGTAAATCTTTCAGATGGACAGAGCAAAGTAAAGACCCGGATGGAGGAGGCAGAGGAGAGCATACTGAAGAAGCTCGGAGATACGGAAGAAAAGCTGAAGGATCGAATGGATGAACATGCAGAGGAGGAAAAGCAGGGCAGCAAGGAGAACAGTGAGAATACCAAAGAGATTCTGACAAAAACGAAGGAGTTTCAGAGCTGGCAGGAGACGGCGGGAAAGAACCTGGATTCCGTTGGTCAGAGTCTGGAGTCGATGGGAAAGAAGCTGGAATCGATGGAAAAGAGTCTGGGGAAGCTGACGGGGGATGCGGGAAAGGATCCGGAAGAGGAACCGAAGAAGCACCTTCATATTGATTGGGATGGAAATGAAGTTACTGCAGAGCAGGCTGCCAGGGAAGGCGGGTGCTTCCATACACCTGTCTATCAGCTGGACGAGAGCGGACAGCCGGCTGTCGGGGAAGACGGACAGAAGGTCGTGATTGGGTATCGGGCGAGCTGCCGTTATGCGGTTTCTTCCGGAACCGGTGGAACCACTGGGGACGCAGGCACAAACTGACGCGATGAGTCCAATTAGCGACCCGTGAAACGTGAGCTCTGAAGACGCAGGCGTAAATCCGTCCTGATTCTGCAGAGCGAGAGCTCTCCTGATGAGGCGGGTCCTCGGGCTATGCTCTGTAAAAAGAAAATCCCCCGGCGGGAATCCTTCCTGAAAGCCAGCCGGGGAGATCATAGATAGATTATGCAGATTTCTCTTCCATGGATGTCGGGAACAGTCTTCCCTTATGAGGAAGAAGAACGGAAATCAGAACTCCGCCGAAGATGACGCAGCAGATGACTTCGCCGGCACCAACGGTGAGAGCAAGGAACCAGAGCGCTCCGGGAACGGCATAGGCATAGCGAAGAACCAGCGGAATGATGATGCCGTTGGATACAACCGGGCAGAGTGTGCAGAGGAAGCGATGCTTCCGGAGTGCATAAGTTCCGACCGCGCCAAGAAGCGTTGCCAGTGTGCCGAATACAACATCGGGCAGAGCACTTCCGGTCAGAATGTTGGCAAGAAGACAGCCGATGGTGACACCGGGAACAGCAGCCGGAGTGAAAAAGGGAAGAACGGTCAGTACTTCGGAGAAGCGGACCTGAATCGCACCGCTTGCAAGATCAAAGCCTGCGGCGAGAGCGGTCAGTACGATGTAAAGTGCTGCGATCATGGCTGCCTGAACAAGGAACAGAATGCTGTGACTGGTGTTACGGGAATGATTCATGATGTGATCTCCTTTAGTTTTGTGCGAGTGGGAAGGATGAACCGGTTCCGGCCTGCAGCCCAAAGGCATGCAGCTGCTGGAAAAGGTATAACACTCGGTGATCAATTAATGCATGCGTAACCATAGCACCACACGGCCAAAAGCGCAAGACAAAAAGTGCAAAGTAAAAGATGCACGGCCCAAAATGCAGGGCAAAAGGACAAGGCAAACCTGTAACAAAAATGTAACAGTTTTGCCTTCTTTTTTTGTTTGCAGTAGAATAAATTGACTAGGCATATTCTGCGCTAAGGGAAGGTGCCGGTTGGAAGAAATAAATGAGAATGATTTTACCTGTATTTGAGAATCTGAAATTCAGGAATCTGAGTTTCGAGAGTCTGCAATTTGAGAATCTGAAAGGAACGGACAAGAACTGTTTATGGATTATGGAAGAAGAGGCCTTGTCAGGAAACAGAAGAGTCTGAACTCCAGAAGAAGGAAGCGCGCCAATAAGGTCGGACTGATCGCGGGCATGGTTCTGTTCCTTCTGGTGGTTGGCGTGTGTGCGATGGCGGCGTGTGTCGGATTCGGCGCATTTCGCGGAATCATTGATTCGGCGCCGGATATCAGCAACATTGATGTTACGCCGACCGGCTATTCAACCTTTGTTTATGACAGCCAGGGCAATCAGACGGCGAAGCTTGTGTCAACGGATTCCAACCGTATTCCGGTGACACTGGATATGGTGCCGAAGGATCTGCAGCATGCCTTTGTTGCAATTGAGGATGAACGTTTTTACCAGCATCCCGGTATTGATATGCAGGGTATCCTGCGTGCCATGGTGATCGGCGTGACAAGCGGGCATTTTTCCGAGGGTGCCAGTACCATTACGCAGCAGCTGATCAAGAACAATGTGTTCACCGGATGGACGGATGAATCCTTCTCCGAGAGTGTGCGGCGTAAGATTCAGGAGTGGTATCTTGCTGTGGAGCTGGAAAAGACCATGAGTAAGGATGACATTCTCCTGAATTATATGAACACCATCAACCTGGGGCACAGCACGCTCGGCGTAGAAGCGGCATCGAGACGGTATTTTGGCAAGTCTGTCAGCAAGCTGAATCTGTCGGAATGCGCGGTCATTGCGGGAATTACGCAGAATCCTTCGTATTATGATCCGATTATTTATCCGGAGCATAATAAGGAGCGCCGTGCGCAGGTTCTGAAGAATATGAGGGACCAGGGATGGATTTCGCAGGACGAGTACGACAATGTCCTGCAGGATGATGTCTATTCGCGCATTCAGGTTGTGGACAACAATACCAATGACAATGCGGTCAACTCGTATTTCGTGGATGCGCTGACCGATGAGATCCTTGCTGATCTGATGAAGAAGGGATATTCGGAGACGCAGGCTTATACGCTGCTGTACAGCGGCGGCCTGAATATTTATTCCACGCAGGATCCGGAAATTCAGAGCATCGTGGATGAGGTTGTCAATGATGAGGCCAATTATCCGAACGGGACGAGATGGTACCTGCAGTATCAGCTGACTGTGCAGAGCTCGGATGGGACGGTGACCAACTATAGTACGGAGATGATGGAAAGTCACTTCCGCCAGTCAAATCCGTATTTTACCCTGATCTTTAATACGAAGGAAGACGCGAAGGCCTGTGAGGAAGAGTACAAGAATGCGGTTGTCGGCCCCGGAGATACGGTCCTTGGCGAGCGTGATAATATCACGGCACAGCCGCAGGTTTCTCTGACGCTGGAGGATCAGCACACGGGAAATATTCTTGCAATTTCCGGCGGAAGAGGGGAGAAAAAGGCAAACCGGACACTGAACCGCGCGACGGATACGGTGCGTCAGCCCGGATCCACCTTTAAGGTGGTATCGACTTATGCACCGGCTCTGGATGCCGGCGGCCTGACACTGGCGACCACGCAGAACGATGCACCGTATACGTATGCGGACGGCACACCGGTTCGCAACTGGTACGGAGAAGCCTATCGGGGACTTTCTTCACTGCGCCTTGGTATCCAGAACTCGATGAACATCGTAGCCGTGAAGACTCTTGTGGACATCACGCCGCAGCTTGGTTATGAATATCTGCTGGACTTCGGCTTTACCACTTTGGTAGACAACGAAGAGATCAATGGCAGGGTTTTCTCGGATATTCAGCCGACATTGGCACTTGGCGGTATTACAAAGGGTGTCAAGAACATTGAGCTGAATGCCTCCTATGCGACGATTGCCAACGGCGGCGAATATCTGGAGCCGAAGATGTACACGAAGGTGACGGATCATGACGGAAATGTCATTCTGGATGCCGATGAGATTCGACAGACGAGAAGGGTGCTGAAGGAGACGACGGCATGGCTTCTGACCTCCGCGATGGAGGACGTGGTGACCAAGGGTACCGGTACGAGAGTAAACTTTGGCACGACACCGATCGCAGGTAAAACAGGAACCACTTCGGATGAGAACGATGTGTGGTTTTCGGGATACACGAATTATTACTGCTGCACCACATGGGCAGGATATGATGAGAATACAGACCTTGTCGGCTCTGAGTCCGGTATTGCGAAGACGATCTGGCGCGGTGTAATGGAAAAGGTTCATGAGAATCTTCCTTCGTCTGATTTCCAGAAGCCTGCGGGCATTGTGCAGATGACCGTATGCCGGCTCTCCGGAAAGCTTCCGGTGGAGGGACTGTGTGACGGATCGCTGACGACGGAGTATTTTGACCAGGATAATGTTCCGACCGAGCAGTGCGACATTCACTATCAGGGAACCATCTGCGCGTACTCCGGACTCCCGGCAACGGACGAGTGCCCGTTCAAGACAACCGGTGTTGCGACCTTTGATGAATCCGGCCTGAAGTGCATACATACGGCAGAATTTATGGCACAGCCGAATATCGCAGATATTCTTGCACAGGAACAGGCAGAGATGGATCAGGCGGCATCGGCTGCGGCGGCCAGTGATGCGCAGAGCGTGCTGAACTCGGCGAATGCTGCCCTGCAGGAAGCGAGCAATGTATTGCAGACGGCACAGGACAATCTTGTGGCGGCTCAGCAGAGCGGCGATGCAAATGCAATTGCAGCAGCACAGGAGACAGTGAATACGGCGGCCAATAATTACAATGTGGCGGTTCAGCAGCAGGCAGCGGCTCAGCAGGCTCTTGCGGCAGCGCAGGCCAGCGGACAGACGCAGACCGGAGCAGCAGGGACAGCATCATCAGCAGGAGCAGCGACCGGTACGACCTCTGCGCCTGCAGCGGCACCGGCGGCTGTTCCGCAGGCACCTGCGGGGCAATGAATGCGATCTGTGCACACAGAAGCCTGAGCAGCGCGGAGCAGAGCAGAACAGAACGAAGGAGCAGCATGGCGTACTACACCATACAAAAGACCGGGCATGGCGAGTATGAAGAAAAGCGATCCCGCTTTCTGGGAGAGGCCATACCGGTGCAGTCCGAGGAAGAGGTGCAGGAGCATCTGACGAGGATCCGGAAGCAGTATTATGATGCAAGACATCACTGCAGCGCCTATGTGCTCGGCGAGAAGAAGGACCGGAAGAAGGCATCGGATGACGGGGAACCGCAGGGAAGTGCCGGCCTTCCGATTCTGAATGTAATTGAGGGTGCGGGCTGCACGGGAATTCTGATTGTCGTGACCAGATATTTCGGCGGAACGCTTCTCGGCACCGGAGGGCTGGTACGTGCTTATACCAATGCGGCAAAGGCGGCGCTTGCGGACGCAGGCCCGGTCTGCATGCAGGAGGGAGAGATTCTCGAGATTTCGATGGAGTATTCCTTTCTGGATCCGGTGCGGTATTTTCTGGATCGAGAAGGAATTCAGAGCGAAGGGATTGACTATGCGGAGAAGGTGACCCAGAGGGTGATTGTTCCTTCGGAGAAGGTCGCTGCTCTGGAATCCGGTATTCGGGAATTGTCAGGGGGTAAAATCGGGGTGAAATCTTTGCAAAAAGGATATTTTGGTTTTGACAGCAGGGATCTCCTGAATTAGACTGGGACAGGATAAAAAACACACATCGGCAGACAGTGTCTGCAAGATGGCATGACATGAGAGGAGGTGGTTTTTAATGGAACGAAGTACATCGGACAGTCCGGCGCCCGGGCGAAGTTGCGTTAAAATCACACAAGGAGGATTCATGTCATGGAACCCAGAGAAGAAGAGGAACAGCAGAACGAGAAGCTTCTGACGGAGCTTCTGGAATCCAAGCAGTACACGAAGCTTCGTCAGGCTGCCGCAGACATGCAGGCTGCAGACATTGCGGCCATCATGGACGACATGGAGGACGAAGATTCCCTTAAGATCTTCCGAATCCTGCCAAAGAGCATGGCGGCGGATGTTTTTGCAAATCTGGAGCTGGATGACCAACAGTATATTATTTCATCTCTTTCCGATAAGGAAGCATCGAACATCGTCGACAACCTGATGGCCGATGATGCGACGGACCTTCTGGAAGAGATGCCGGCCAATGTCGTTAAGAAGATTCTTGCAAACGCAAGGCCGGACACGCGGGCGGATATCAACCATCTGCTTCGCTACCCGGAGGATTCCGCAGGATCGATCATGACGGTCGAGTATGTGGATCTGAAGGAGGATATGACCGTACAGGATGCAATCGACAGGATCCGTAAGATCGGCCTGGATTCGGAGACGGTCAACATCTGCTACGTACTCGATCAGGCGCGTGTTCTGGTCGGAACGGTGGCACTCCGGTATCTTCTGATCCGGAAGCCCGATGAAGTCATCGGCGAAATCATGAACGAGAATGTCATCTCCATCGGCACCATGCTCGACCAGGAGGAAGTCGCGGACATGTTCCAGAGGTACGACTTCACGGCGATGCCGGTGGTGGACAATGAGAACCGCATGGTCGGTATCATTACCATCGATGACGTCATGGATATCATGGAAGAAGAGGCCACCGAGGATATCGAGAAGATGGCCGCAATCGTGCCTTCGGACAAGACGTATTTCAAGACGTCGATTCTGCAGACCTACAAGAATCGTATGCCCTGGCTTCTGATCCTGATGGTCTCCGCGACCTTTACGGGTGCGATCATTACCAGCTACGAGAATGCATTGGCTTCGTACGTGATTCTGACCGCCTATATTCCGATGCTGATGGACACCGGCGGAAATGCAGGCTCGCAGGCATCGGTTTCCGTTATTCGAGGCCTGTCACTGGATGAAATTCAGTTTAAGGATCTTCCGCGTGCCCTCTGGAAGGAGATCCGGGTTGCGGTGATGTGCGGTCTGACTCTGGCAACGGCGAATTTCCTGAAGCTTCTGCTGCTGGATCGTCTGCCGGTAGAAATTGCGCTGATTGTCTGCCTGACGCTGGTGATCGTTGTGGTCTTCGCAAAGACCATCGGCTGCTGCCTGCCGCTTGTTGCGGCAAAGATTCATCTGGATCCTGCCGTCATGGCATCGCCGCTGATCACCACCATTGTGGATGCGGTCTCACTCCTGACCTATTTCCAGATTGCAACGCATATGCTGCATCTGGCTGTGTAAAGTCTGAAAGCAGCATCGACAGGTCATTTTCAAACGGCAGTAAAACAGAACATAACAAAACGGCTGCGAAACCATTCCGGTTTCGCAGCCGTTTCTTTTTCGACATGTCAATCATGCGCTCTGGGGACACACGTTTCCAGTCTTCACTGCCGTTTTTCTTACTTGTCAGCCTCGGCCTGAGCCTTCATGTTCGCGGAGATCTGAGCGCGCTTTCTGAGGCGGGGATCCAGAATCTTCTTGCGAAGGCGCAGATGCTTCGGAGTAACCTCCAGAAGCTCGTCGGTATCGACGTACTCAATTGCCTGCTCCAGGCTCATGATCTTCGGAGGAACAAGGCGGAGAGCCTCGTCGCTCGAGGAGGTACGTGTGTTGGTCAGGTGCTTCGTCTTGCAGACATTGACTTCAATGTCCTCGGACTTACCGGATTCTCCGATGATCATGCCGGAGTACACCTCTTCACCTGCACCGATGAAGAGAACACCGCGCTCCTGTGCATTGAACAGACCGTAGGTGACGGCTTGGCCGCTTTCGAAGGCAATCAGAGAGCCCTGCTTGCGGTAAGTGATGTCTCCCTTGTAGGGCTCATAGCCGGCAAAAATGGTGTTCATGATGCCGTTGCCCTTGGTGTCGGTCATGAACTGTCCGCGGTAGCCGATCAGCCCGCGGGACGGAATTCTGAACTCGAGACGGGTGTAGCCGCCGTTGGCCTGTCCCATGGAAACCAGCTCACCCTTTCGCTGTCCGAGAACCTGAATGACGTTTCCGGAGAACTCATCCGGAACGTCGATAATGCACTGCTCCATCGGCTCCAGCTTCTTGCCGTTCTCATCGTACTGGTAGATGACCTCTGCCTTGGAAACCGCAAACTCATAGCCCTCGCGGCGCATGGTCTCAATGAGGACGGACAGATGGAGCTCGCCTCGTCCGGAAACCTTGAAGGAATCGGTGGTATCGGTATCCTCAACGCGAAGGGATACGTCCGTATTCAGCTCGCGGTACAGACGGTCACGGATGTGCCGTGAGGTGATATATTTTCCATCTTTTCCTGCAAGAGGGGAGTCGTTGACGTTGAAGGTCATGGAAATGGTGGGATCCTCGATCTTCGGGAACGGGATGGCCTCTACCTTCTCGGGACCGCAGATGGTATCACCGATGTGCATCTGTTCAATTCCGGAGATGGCAACGATGGAGCCCATCTTCGCCTCCTGTACGGGAACCTTCTGCAGACCCTCGAACTCATACAGTGTGTTGACCTTGCACTTGACGCGCTTGTCTTCATCGTGGTGGTTGACGAGGATAACATCCTGGCCGACGCGGATAGAGCCGTTGGAAACCTTGCCGACACCGATGCGGCCGACATAGTCATTATAGTCAATGGTAGAGATCAGAACCTGTGTGGGGGCCTCCGGATCTCCGGAAGGAGCCGGGATGTGCTCGATAATCGTTTCGAACAGAGGCTTCATGGAAACTCCGGGGCTTCCAAGATCAAGCGTTGCGATTCCGGACTTTGCGGAAGCAAAAACAAACGGGCAGTCGAGCTGCTCATCGTTTGCACCAAGATCCATGAGAAGCTCCAGAACCTCATCGATGACCTGAGTCGGACGAGCTCCGGGACGGTCGATCTTGTTGATGCAGACGATGACGGAAAGGCCAAGAGCCATTGCCTTGGACAGAACAAAGCGAGTCTGCGGCATAGGGCCTTCAAATGCATCCACTACAAGGATGACGCCGTCCACCATCTTCAGAACACGCTCTACCTCACCGCCGAAATCGGCGTGGCCGGGAGTGTCAAGGATGTTGATTTTGACGCCGTTGTAGTTGACAGCGGTATTCTTACTGGTAATGGTGATGCCTCGCTCACGTTCGATGGCGCCGGAGTCCATGACTCTGTCGGCAACCGCCTGGTTCTCGCGGAACACGCCGCTTTGACGAAGCAGGCCGTCAACCAGAGTTGTTTTGCCGTGGTCAACGTGAGCAATGATGGCAACGTTTCGAACGTCTTCTCTTTTCTGGATCATAAAAACCTCTACCTTATATATATGCAAAAACAGTTCTGTTTCAAACCGCACGATTATAGCATTGGAAAAGCGAACATGCAACATGGATTGCATGGAAACGATATGGTAGAATAAATCCAAATCGAATACGAACCGTATTCTGACCGCCTTCGTGACCGGTGTCCGGAGGGAGAATCAGAGCGTTCAGGCAGGAGGAAGTATGAGCAGAATCATCCTTAAACTCAGCGGAGAAGCGCTGGCAGGAGAGAAAAAGACCGGATTTGATCTGGAAATTGTGGAGCGTGTTGCAGGACAGGTGAAGAAGCTTGTCGATGACGGAAATGATGTCGGCATTGTGATCGGAGGAGGCAATTTCTGGAGAGGGAGAACCGGAACAGAGATTGACCGCGTGAAGTCGGATCAGATCGGAATGCTGGCGACCGTGATGAACTGCATTTATGTTTCGGAGGTATTCCGAGGCGCAGGCCTTATGACCAACGTCCTGACACCCTTCGAGGTGACCGGAATGACGAAGCTGTTCTCAAAGGACCGCGCGAACAAGTATTTTGACCGTCACATGGTTGTATTCTTTGCAGGCGGAACGGGCCATCCGTATTTCTCAACGGATACCGGTGTTGTGCTGCGGGCAATTGAGGTCGATGCTGACTGCATCCTTATGGCGAAGAACATTGACGGTGTGTATGATTCGGATCCTGCGAAGAATCCGGATGCGAAACGCTTTGATGTACTGCCGATTCAGGAGATCATCGACAAGAATCTGCAGGTGATCGACATGACAGCGTCCATTCTGGCAAGAGACAACCACATGCCTCTTCGAATTTTTGATCTGAATGAAGAGGACAGCATCATCCATGCAGCGAGCGGAGCGTTCAACGGAACAACCGTTACGGTAGAGTAAGACAGAACAATTATAATTCAGGGAGGCTACAGCAATGAGTGATCCGAAGATCAAAGGTTACGAAGACAAGATGAACAAGGCAATTGAATTCCTGGAGGCAGACCTTCAGACCGTTCGCGCAGGACGCGCCAATCCGCACATTCTGGATCATGTCCGTGTGGACTATTACGGAGCTCCGACTCCGCTTCAGCAGGTGGCAAACGTATCCGTTCCGGAGGCTCGCATCATTCAGATTCAGCCCTGGGACAAGAACCTGATCAAGGACATCTGCCGCGCCATTCAGATGGCTGACATCGGAATCAACCCGACCAGTGATGCAACGATGGTCCGCCTTGTTTTCCCTGAGATGACCGAGGAGAACCGTAAGAACCTTGCCAAGGACGTCAAGAAGAAGGGTGAGGATGCCAAGGTTGTGATCCGCGCTGCAAGACGTGACGGAATGGATGATTTCAAGAAGCAGAAGAAGGCTGCGGAGATCTCCGAGGATGTCGAAGCGCAGCTGGAGGATGAGCTGCAGAAGCTGACCGATGATTTCATGAAAAAGGTGGATGGAATCATTGAGAAGAAGACGAAGGAGATCATGACGGTATAGTGCACTCGGCGGTGCCCGATGGCACCGCCTCCCGCTTCGAGCAGGCGCGGAGCGTCTGCTCGTGCCTCGGAGAATTCGCCTCCGCGAAATTCTCCTCACATGCACTCTGCGCAAAAGGAAAACTATGGATAAAGAGTATAAGATTCCGGCACACGTTGCCATCATCATGGACGGCAACGGGCGCTGGGCGAAAAAGAGAGGACTTCCCAGAACTGCCGGTCACGCACAGGGAGCCCGTGTGGTGGAGCAGATCCTGGAGGATGCGGATCATATGGGGATCCGGTATCTGACGGTTTACGCATTTTCCACGGAGAACTGGACAAGACCGGACGCCGAGGTGAAGGCGCTGATGAATCTTCTCCGGACCTACATGAAGACGTCACTTGCCAAGTGCGCGAAGAACAATGTAAGGATCCGCGTGATCGGGGACAAGTCCAGACTGGACGAGGATCTGCAGAAGAGCATTGCGCATCTGGAGGAGTCCACAAAGGACAATACCGGAATCGGATTTCAGATTGCCATCAATTACGGCGCGAGGGACGAGATGCGCCGCGCGGTGCAGAAGCTTGCAGGTAAGGTACAGCGGGGAGAGCTTGCTCCGGAGGATATCACGGAGGAGGCCATTTCGAATGCGCTGGACACGGCAGGAATTCCGGATCCGGATCTTCTGATCCGCACCTGCGGAGAGGAGCGTCTCTCCAACTTCCTGATGTGGCAGCTGTCCTATTCAGAGCTTTATTTCACCGATGCCTCCTGGCCTGATTTTACGAAGGAAGAGCTGGAAAAGGCAGTCGATGCATACAATCACAGAGAGCGGCGCTTCGGCGGACTGATCAAGTGATCCTTCGCTGAGAACATTCGAACGTGATTCGGAAGTGATCCTGACGTGATCAGGAGAGGATCCTGCGAGGATCCGAAGAGACCGGAATTAAGGAAGGCATAAACAGCAGCTATGAAGAAAAGAGTCATCAGTGGAATTGTCATTGCGGTTATGGCGGTTGGCCTTGGACTTTGCGGGGGCCTGCCCCTTGGAATCGTCCTGATGGTGTGTGCGCTGATCGGGTATTATGAGCTGACCCGGGCACTTGGCGTTCATGATGCATCCAAAGAGAAATGCAGCATTCTGGAAGTGACAGGGCTTGTGATCGGCATCCTGTACTATCTGGCTTTGTTTTACTACGGAGAGACGGAAGGTATGGTGGCGCGGACAGGTAATCTTCTGACGTGGGGATCGACGGATGCGATGCCGTTCATTTACCGGGCGAATTCGCTTGCGCTTATCGCCATCATGGGGCTGTTTCTGCTGAACATGGCGATTTATGTGTTTACCTTTCCGAAGTATCATGCGGATCAGGTGATGGATTCGGTGATCGCTTTTCTTTACGCACCGGTCATGATTTCCTGCATTTACCGTTCCCAGTTTCTGCCGTACGGCAAGTTCGTCTATGCCCTGATTTTCTTCTGCGCATGGATCTGTGATACCTGCGCTTTCGCTGCGGGACGAGCCTTCGGCAAACACAAGATGGCTCCGGTTCTTTCGCCGAACAAGACCATTGAGGGAGCCATTGGAGGAATCCTTGGCGGAACGCTCCTGTGTGTCTTTGCGGCGTTTCTGGCAAGCGTTCTGGTTCCGGGAGAGAATCTGTACGGAGGCTTCATTGTGATCGGTATTGTCGGAAGCATCATCGGCATGGTGGGTGATCTTGCAGCCTCTGCGATCAAACGCAATCACGGGATCAAGGATTACGGAAAGGTGATCCCGGGGCACGGCGGCATTATGGACCGGTTTGACAGTATTATTTTTACGGCACCGGTGATTTATACGCTGGGAGTACTGTTTCTGGCGGTGCTTCGGTAATGATTCAGATGTGAGGGGACGGACCGCATAAGCATTCTGTTTATGGAAAGTCCCGTAAAACGGGTGGGGAGTGAAGGCGAAGGCCGGCACTCCCTCTTGTTTCCGGAAGAACGGATAAAGGAAAGGAACAATATGACAGAACAGAAGAAAATCGCCATCATTGGCTCGACGGGTTCCATCGGAACGCAGGCGCTGGATGTTGTGAGAACGTACCCGGAGCGTCTGAAGGTTACGGCGCTTGCCGCGGGCAGAAGCGTGGAGAAGATGGAGAAGCAGATCCGGGAATTTCAGCCGGAGCTTGTGTGCATGTGGAGCGAGGAGGCAGCGAAGGATCTTGCAGGACGCGTGAAGGATCTGCCGGTCCGGGTTGTCTGTGGCATGGACGGCTTGTGCGAGATTGCGGTGATGGAGCACAGCGATCTGTTTCTGAACGCAGTGGTCGGAATGATCGGCATTCAGCCGACGATTGCTGCGATCGGCGCCGGAAAGACGATTGCACTTGCCAACAAGGAGACGCTGGTGACGGCGGGGCATCTCATCATGCCGGCGGTGGAAGCCATGGGAGTAGAGCTCCTTCCGGTGGATTCGGAGCACAGCGCGATTTTCCAGTGTCTGAACGGGGAGCCGCATGAGCGGATTGACAAGATTCTTCTTACCTGCTCCGGCGGAACCTTCCGCGGAAAGAAGCGCGCAGATCTTGTAGGCAAGCACGTTGCGGAGGCGCTGAACAATCCGAACTGGGATATGGGAGCAAAGGTTACCATTGACTCCGCAAGCCTTGTGAACAAGGGGCTGGAGGTCATGGAGGCGAGATGGCTGTTCGGTGTGGATGCGGATCGCATTCAGGTGGTGGTGCAGCCGCAGAGCATCATGCATTCCGCCGTGCAGTATGTGGATGGCTCGGTGATGGCGCATCTGGCATCGCCGGATATGAGACTTCCGATTCAGTATGCATTCTTCTATCCGGACCGGCTTCCTCTGGAAATCAAGCCGCTGGATCTGTTCGAGCTGGGCAGTCTTATTTTTGAGAAGCCGGATATGGAAACCTTCCGGGGGCTTCCTCTTGCGTACCGCGCAGCTCATGCGGGCGGCTCCATGCCGACCATTTTCAATGCGGCAAATGAAGAGGCGGTCAGCCATTTTATGAAGGATGAGATTGAATTCCTGGATATCTATGATCTGATTGAGGGCGCCATGGATGCACATGATGTCATTGTCAATCCGACGCTGGATCAGATTCTGGAGACCGAACAGGAAGCCAGGGAATTTGTAAGAAGCAGGTTATAAGGGCAGCATGATTATCAGCATTTTGATTTTTCTGATTATCTTCTCGGTGATTGTGATCGGACATGAATTCGGTCATTACGCGGTGGCAAGGCGCTGCGGAATCCGGGTGAAGGAGTTCGACATCGGCATGGGACCGGTTATTTTCCGCAGAGAGGGAAAGGAAACCGATTTCTGCATCCGGGCCTTTCCGATTGGCGGGGCCTGCCTGTTTGACGGGATGGAAGCTCTGTACGATCCAGACAACACTTCCTTTTCGGAGGAGCAGCGGGAGGATGCGGATCCGCATTCCTACCCGAATGCAAGCGTCGGCGCAAGAATCGCGACAGTGCTGGCGGGGCCCTTCGCCAATTTTGTAATCGGGCTCGTGTTTGCCATCGTGATTGTGGCGTTTACCGGCACGGATCTTCCGGTGGTCTATCAGATTATGGAGAATTCCGCAGCAGAGGAAGCGGGCCTGGAAGCCGGGGACACCATTCGGGCAATCAACGGAGAGCCCATTCATATCTACCGCGAGGTGCAGCTCTTTTCAATGATGAATTACGGAGAACCGCTGCGGATCACCTATGAAAGAGATGGCGGGAAGAATACGGTCACGCTGACGCCCCGCTACAACGAAGAGGCGGGCCGCTATTATATCGGCCTTGTGGGCTCCGGTCAGTATCTGAAATGCGGACCCCTGCAGACCTTTCAGTATGGCTTTTATGAGGCGGAATACTGGGTGCGTGCGACGTTTAAGTCCCTGGGCCTGATCGTAAGAGGACATTTTTCGCCGGATGATCTGTCGGGACCTGTGGGGATTGTGAAGGTGGTGGATGACACCTATGAGACCACCAAGGCCTACGGAATTTCGACGACCGTGCTGTCCTTCTTAAGCCTTACGACGCTTTTGTCCATTAACCTCGGGATCATGAACCTTCTTCCGATTCCGGTTCTGGACGGCGGAAGATTCCTCCTTCTTGTGATCGAGGCGATCCGGGGGAAGAAGCTCTCTCCGGAGAAGGAGGGCTATGTGACGCTGGCGGGAGCGGCGATTTTGATGGCAATCATGGTGTTTGCCTTACTCAATGATGTGACGAAGTTTTTCAGATAGACAACAGAAAGGGGAGCGAAAATGAGCGGGAATACATACCGGCAGAATACAAAGGTGATTCAGATTGGAAACGTCAGCATCGGCGGCGGGAATCCGATTGCCATTCAGTCGATGACGAATACAAGAACGGACGATGTGGAGGCAACGGTGGCCCAGATTCTCCGGCTGGAGGAGGCGGGCTGCGAAATCATCCGCTGCACGGTTCCGGATGAAAAATGCGCAAAGGCGATTGCAAGGATCAAGGAGAGAATCCACATTCCGCTGGTCGCCGACATTCATTTTGACTACAAAATGGCGATCGCTGCCATGGAGAACGGTGCGGACAAGATCCGGATCAACCCCGGCAACATCGGCGGGGAGGACCGGATCCGTGCGGTTGTCAGCTGCGCGAAGGAGCGGAACATCCCGATTCGTGTCGGCGTCAATTCCGGCTCGCTGGAGCGGGACCTTGTGGAGAAATACGGCGGCGTTACGCCGGAGGGCCTGGTGGAGAGCGCTCTCGACAAGGTGGACATGGTCGAGAAGTGCGGCTATGACCGGATTGTGATCAGCATCAAATCCTCGGATGTTCTGACCTGTGCGAAGGCACATGAGCTTCTTGCGCAGAAAACAGATTATCCGCTTCACATCGGAATTACGGAAGCCGGCACCACCTACGGCGGACTGATCAAATCCTCGGTCGGACTCGGCATCATTCTGTACGAGGGCATCGGAGATACGATTCGCGTTTCGCTCTCTGGAGATCCTGTGGAGGAGGTTCGCGCGGCGAAGCGGATTCTCCGTGACCTTAAGCTTCGTGAGGGCGGCGTGGAGGTTACCTCCTGCCCGACCTGCGGACGCACCCGCATTGATCTCATCGGTCTTGCAAACGAAGTGGAGCAGATGGTTCAGAAGTATCCGTACAACATCAAGGTTGCGGTGATGGGATGCGCGGTAAACGGACCCGGTGAAGCAAAGGAAGCGGATATCGGAATCGCCGGCGGAGACGGAGAGGGCCTTCTCATCAAAAAGGGACAGATTGTGAAGAAGGTTCCGGAGAACCGGCTTCTTGCGACGCTTCAGGAAGAACTGGATCACTGGAATGCGTGAAGATTACCATGGCAAAATCTTTTTATGAGGTATTCCCGACCATTCGGGTAAAGGGGGAGCTGCACGATCTGTTCGCGGACGTGCAGGTCACCCGCGTGGCGTTTAATAAGGATCATACAAGGCTCCGGGTCTATTTGGACTCGGGGCATTTGATTCCCAAGAAGCATATTTATGAGATGGAGACGCTTCTTACGGGGGAGGTCTGCGGAGGAACCGGCGTGCAGGCGGTTCTGATCGAGCATTTTGTGCTCTCGGCCCTGTACAATCCGGAAATGCTGATGCGGGAATATAAGGACTCTCTCGTGATTGAGATGTGGAAAAACAGTCCGATTCTGGGAAGCTTCTTCAAGGAAGCTTCTTTTGCGTATCCGGAAGAAAATGAGGTGGAGGTCCATCTGGAGAATTCAGGCTTCTCGAGAGACGGCGGAGTAAAGATTCACAGCATTCTGGAGCAGGTTTTCCGGGAACGGTGCGGCATGGACTGCAGTGTTTCGATGGTTTATGATCTGCCGGTCCGCCACCACGCAAGGGCTGTGCTGGATGAACCGGCACCGGCTGCCGGGACGCAGACTCCCGCGCAGCTTCCTGCAGATAAGACTGCGGAAAAGGCGGAAAATGCGGAGAAGGCGGAGGACAAGCTTTCGCCGATGGATCGTCTCCAGGCATCGGCAGACCGTGCGTCGCTGAGGGGCGCCGGGAAGCAGGCGAAGAAGGGGGCAGCGGAGAACAAGGCGATCCGAAGCTTTATCCGCTCGAACCGGCCTGAAGTCATCTGCGGACGTGAGTTTGATGACGATGCGATGCCGATTTCCGACATCATCGGAGAGATGGGAGAGGTCACGATCCGCGGCAAGATCATGGCGAACGAGAGAAGGGACATCCGGAACGAGAAGTCCATTCTGAAGTTTACGCTGACGGATTTTACCGATTCGATCATTGTGAAAATTTTTGCCCCTACCATGTATGCGGACCAGACGATGAACCGTCTTGCACCCGGAAATTTTGTCAAGGTGAAGGGATTTACGAAGGAAGATACCTTTGAACATGAGATCACGGTTTCATCCCCCTCCGGCATCATGGAAATTCCGTCCTTTGAGACCAAGCGCAGGGACAATTTTGAAAAGAAGCGCGTGGAGCTTCATATGCACACGAAGATGAGCGATATGGACGGCGTCTCGGAGTGCAAGGATCTTGTCAAAAGGGCGTATCAGTGGGGGTGGCCGGCGGTTGCCATCACAGACCACGGAAATGTGCAGGCCTTCCCGGACGCCAATCACCTCGTGGAGGCTCTTTACGGAGATGAGTGCAAGAGAAGGAAGGCAGAAGGACTCCCGCCGGTTGACCGCCAGGAGTTTTTCAAGGTGATCTACGGCGTGGAATGCTACCTTGTCGATGACCTGAAGAAGATGGTAACCTTCGGGAAAACCGGGGAGGATCCCGCCTTTGCAAATGACCGCAAGGAACCCGGGGAGTATCGGACGGAGCCGGGAAACTATGTCATTTTCGACATTGAGACCACCGGCTTTTCTTCGGAGAATGACCGGATCATCGAAATCGGCGCGGTGCGCTATGAAAAGGGGGTCAAAACAGGAGACTTCTCGGAATTTATCAATCCGAAGGTGCCGATTCCGTTCCGGATTACCCGCCTTACCAGTATTACGGATGAGATGGTGCTTCCCGCAGATCCTGTGGAGAAGGTGCTGCCAAGATTTCTGGAGTTCTGCAAGGGCTGCGTTCTGGTCGGACATAACGTCGGGTTCGACATCAGCTTTATCCGGAAGAATGCAAAGGACCTCGGACTTCCGGCACCGTTTACCACCATCGATACCGTGGGCATGGCAAGAGTGATGCTCCCGGGACATAAATCCTACAACCTGGACGCCGTCGGAAAGCTCCTGAATGTCGTCAATCCGCATCATCACCGCGCGGTGGACGATGCGGCGACGACAGCAGAGATTTTTATCCGGCTTCTTGGCATGTTTACGGAGAAGGGCGTGACAACGCTTGGCGGCATGAATGCGCTTGCGGATTCGGATCCCGATGTAATCCGGCGTCTTCGTCCCTACCACTGCATTCTGCTTGCAAAGAACGTGACCGGCCGCACGAATCTGTACCGGCTGATCAGCCAGTCGCATTTAACGTACTTTTATCAGAAGCCGAAGATTCCGAAAACGCTTCTGATGAAATACCGGGAGGGCCTTATCGTCGGCTCGGCCTGCGTGATGGGAGAGCTGTATCAGGCGCTTCTTGATCAGAAGAGCGAGGAGACGCTTGCGGGAATTGTGGATTTCTACGACTATCTGGAAATTCAGCCAAGAGGCAACAACGAATTTCTCATCGAGTCGGACCGTTATGAGAGTATCCGGAGCGAGGAGGACATTCTGAACATCAACCGGAAGATTGTAAGCCTCGGGGAGCAGTACGGAAAGCCGGTTGTCGCTACCGGGGACGTGCACTTTCTGGATCCGGAGGACGAGATCTATCGCTCCATCATTCAGGACAGTATGGGCATGAACCAGGAGGAGAAGCCTGCGCCGCTGTATTTGAAGACGACGGATGAGATGATGGAGGAATTTTCCTATCTGGGAAATGCGAAGTGTGAGGAGGTTGTCATCACCAATCCGAACCGGATCGCGTCCTGGGTCGATGCGATTTCGCCGGTTCGTCCCGACAAATGTCCTCCGGTCATTGAGAACTCGGACGGACAGCTGCGTGAGATTTGCTACCGGCAGGCTCACAAGATGTACGGAGATCCGCTGCCGAAGGTGGTGCAGGACCGGCTGGAGCGGGAGCTGACCTCCATCATCAAGAACGGATATTCCGTCATGTACATCATTGCGCAGAAGCTCGTGTGGAAGTCGAACGAGGACGGATATCTGGTCGGATCCCGGGGATCGGTCGGCTCCTCCTTTGTTGCGACGATGTCCGGAATTACGGAGGTTAATCCGCTGGCGCCGCATTACTACTGCGAGTCGTGTCATTATTCGGATTTTGATTCCGAGGAGGTGAAATCCTATTCGGGAAAATGCGGCGTGGACATGCCGGAGAAGAACTGCCCGAACTGCGGGAAGCCTCTGACCCGTGCCGGCTTTGACATTCCGTTTGAGACCTTCCTTGGCTTCAAGGGAGACAAGGAGCCGGATATCGATCTGAACTTCTCGGGAGAGTACCAGTCCAAGGCGCATGCCTATACAAAGGTTATTTTCGGCCATGAACAGACCTTCAAGGCAGGCACCATCGCGACGGTCGCCGATAAGACCGCCTACGGCTATACGCTTGGCTATTGCGAGCACAGAGGCATCAGCAAGCGAAAGAGTGAAATTGAGCGGCTTTCCAGAGGGTGCGTCGGTGTGCGGCGATCGACCGGTCAGCACCCCGGCGGCATCGTGGTTCTTCCTCTCGGAGAGGAGATCAATACGTTCACGCCGGTGCAGCACCCGGCCAATGATATGACAACGCCGATTGTCACAACGCATTTTGACTATCATTCCATTGACCACAACCTTCTGAAGCTCGACATTCTGGGACACGATGATCCGACGATGATCCGAATGCTGCAGGACATCACGGGCGTGGATCCGATTCAGCTTCCGCTGGACGATGAGGGCGTCATGAAGCTGTTTGTTGGCCTGGAATCCCTCGGAATCACGTCGGAGCAGGACGGCGGCATCAAGGTCGGCACGCTCGGTGTTCCGGAATTCGGAACGAAGTTTGTCATGGGAATGCTGCAGGATACCAAACCGACAACGCTGTCGGAGCTGATCAAGATTTCGGGCCTTTCCCACGGAACGGACGTGTGGCTTGGCAACGCGTCGGATCTGATTGCACAGGGCATCTGCACGCTGGCAAGCTGCATCGGCTGCCGCGATGACATTATGATTTACCTCATCGGCAAGGGAGAGGATCCGTCCATGGCCTTCAAGACGATGGAATCCGTGCGTAAGGGAAAGGGCCTGAAGCCGGAGATGGAGGAGGCGATGAAGGAGGCGGGGGTGCCGGAGTGGTATCACGACGCCTGCCTGAAGATCAAATACATGTTCCCGAAGGGACATGCGGCGGCGTATGTCATGATGGCACTCCGCATTGCCTGGTTTAAGGTGCATCAGCCGCTTGCCTATTACTGCGCGTATTATACGATCCGTGCAAAGGCCTTTGACTACGAGATGATGGCACAGGGGAAGGAGCATCTTCTTCAGTGCATGCAGGAGTACCAGGCCCGCGACAAGCTGACCGCGGCAGAGGAAGCGCAGATGGACGATGCCCTTGTCGTGCGGGAGATGTATGCGAGGGGAATTGAGTTTACGCCGATTCAGCTGGGCGTAGCGCATGGACGCGCCTTCCAGATTGTGGACGGCAAAATCATGCCGGCTTACACGTCGATCCACGGCATGGGTGCAAATGCAGCCGATGCCCTGGAGGAGGCCTGCAAGGGAGGACCGTTTGTTTCCCAGCAGGACATCCGGGAGCGGGCGAAGGTGTCGCAGACGATTCTGGAGAAAATGAGTGAGCTTGGGCTTCTCGGCGAGCTGCCGGAATCGAATCAGTTCAGCCTGTTTGATTTCATGTAATGTCAGACAATAACGAAAATATTAAGTCTTTAAAAATTCGTTAAAAAACGCTTGCACAGAAATGGGTCCTATAGTAATATCTTACTTGCGCGAGACATGAAGCACAAACGCTTCGGAACACAGAGCTCCGCAGGAAGATATGGCTCGTTGGTCAAGAGGCTAAGACGCTGCCCTCTCACGGCAGAATCATGGGTTCGATTCCCGTACGAGCTACGAACGAAAACCGCTGAAGATTCAGCGGTTTTTATTTTTCAGCCAGCCGGATGGAGGAAGATCATTCGGACTGGCTTTTTTCATTTCCGTGTAAGAATCCGGTTGACACAGGAGAACCTCGGGTATATTCTTGATTTTAACATATGAATAATTGCTCATATGAAGAATTGAAGAAGTAAAAGGAGGAGATCCCCATGAGCAGAGAAGAGAAACGGGCACTGCAGGAGGAAGAGAAGCTTCGCGAGGCGGAGAAAGCCGAAAAGGCCAGGGCCGAGGTCCGCGAGGAGGAAGAAGAGGAGGACGAAGGAGAAGAGGAAGAAGAGGATGAGATGGAGCCGAAGCAGAAGCTCATTCAGATCATTGCCGCATCCATTCTCCTGATTGCAGCGGTTCTTGTGACCAAGGTCTTTCCGGAGCTTGCCATGTGGCAGAAGCTCCTGATTTTCCTGATCCCGTATGCGGCAGCAGGCTTCGATGTTCTGAAGGAGGCCATGGAGCACATCGGTGAGGGAGAGGTTTTTGATGAAGATTTCCTGATGTGCATTGCGACAATCGGAGCACTTCTGATCGGCTTTGTGCCGGGAGGAAAGGAGCAGTTTGCCGAGGCGGTTTTCGTTATGCTGTTCTTCCAGGTCGGCGAGCTGTTCGAAGGAATTGCAGAGGGCAACAGTGAGCGTGCCATTTCCCAGCTTCTGGACATCCGGCCGGATACGGCAAATGTGGAACGCGGGGGAGAGGTTCTTGTCGTCAGCCCGGAGGAGGTTGCGGTCGGGGAAACCGTTGTGATCCGGCCCGGCGAGAAGGTCCCGATGGACGGCGTTGTTCTGGAGGGCACATCCAGTCTTGATACCGTGGCACTGACAGGCGAAAGTGTTCCCAGAGATGTCACGGCGGGAGATCCGATTCTGTCCGGCTGCGTCAATCAGAGCGGTGTCCTTCGCGTCAGAGTCGAAAAGGAGTTCGGCGAATCTACGGCAGCGAAGATCCTGGATCTTGTGCAGCATGCAGGCTCGAAGAAATCCAGAAGCGAGAAGTTCATCTCCAGATTTGCCGGAATTTACACACCGATTGTGGTCTTTGCGGCCATTGCACTGGCGCTCATTCCGCCGATGCTGACGGGAGATTTTGCAGGAAGCTTCGCAACCTGGCTTCTGCGTGCGCTGACCTTCCTGATCGTATCGTGCCCCTGCGCACTGGTGGTTTCCGTACCTCTTGCGTTCTTCGGAGGAATCGGAGCGGCATCGAAGGCAGGCATCCTGATCAAGGGCTCCAGCTACATGGATGCGCTGGCAAAGGCGGATACGGTTGTCTTTGACAAGACGGGAACGCTGACAAAGGGTGTCTTTGAGGTGACAACGCTCCACCCGGAGGAAATGGATGAGAAGGAGCTGCTGCATCTGGCAGCGCATGTGGAGCGCTATTCCACGCATCCGATCGCAGTATCGCTTCGCACGGCCTTTGGAAACGAAGCGGATGGCTGCGCGGTGGAGAGTGTGGAGGAAGTTGCGGGACAGGGCATTCGGGCCGTCGTAAACGGCAGGACGGTCTGCGTCGGCAACAGCAAAATGATGGATGCCATCGGAGCAAAGTGGAAGAGCTGCGATGAGGCGGGCACCATCATTCACGTGGCGGTAGATGGCGTGTATGCGGGACATATTCACATCTCGGATATCGAGAAGCCGGATGCGAAGAAGGCAATTGCGGAGCTGAAGGCACTTGGTGTCGGACACACCGTGATGCTGACGGGAGACCGGGAGGAGGTTGCAAAGCGTGTGGCTTCCGATCTTGGACTGGACGAGTACCATGCAGAGCTTCTTCCTGCAGATAAGGTCTCCGGTGTCGAGCAGCTCCTTCAGAACAGAAAGGAAGGCGCGAGCCTTGTCTTTGTCGGAGACGGCATCAACGATGCTCCGGTCCTTGCAAGAGCGGACATCGGTGTTGCAATGGGTGCGATGGGCTCGGATGCGGCCATTGAGGCGGCGGATGTGGTCCTTATGGATGATCAGCCCTCCAAGATTGCAAAGGCTGTCCGGATTTCCCGCAGCACGCTTGCCATTGCGAAGCAGAATATTGTCTTTGCGATCGCTGTGAAGGTTGGCATTCTGATCCTGGCGGCGTTCGGTCTTGCACCGATGTGGCTTGCCGTCTTTGGGGATACGGGCGTTCTGATTCTCTGCGTTCTGAATTCCATGCGGGCGCTGAAGGCGAGGTAACGGGATGAATACAGGCGTGCATTCAGAACGGAATTCAGACAGGAATTCAGACCGGAATTCAAAGAAAAACATTCCGGATGAAAACGAGCTGTTTGACCTTGCGGAGCTGTTCAAGGTCTTCGGCGATTCCACGAGGATCCGGATCCTCTATGCGCTGTATGACGAGGAGCGAAGCGTCAGTGACATTGCAGAATCTCTGAATATGACACAGTCCGCGGTTTCCCATCAGCTGAAAATACTTCGTCAGGCGAAGCTTGTCGGCGCAAGGCGCGATGGAAAGCAGATTTTCTACGGACTTGCCGACGAGCATGTCCATACCATCATTCAGGTCGGACGGGAGCACATCGAGGAAGAATAAGAATCACAGAGGAAGATCGTCATCTGGTTTTCGGAAAGAAGGGGCTGCCTCCCGGTGTTTTTACCGGGAGGCAGCCCCCTTTTTAGCATATTCTGCGCAGGATTTTTTATTTGTTAACACAGAATTAATCAGATAAATGCTATAATACAGTCAATGAGACAGACAATTACACTGCCGCATTGTGGGAATTGCACGGAAGGAGGCGGAAATGAACAATCCATACGAAGGAACACAGACAGAGAAGAATCTGGAAAAGGCCTTTGCCGGGGAATCCGAGGCAAGAAACAAGTATACGTATTTTGCCTCAAAGGCGAAGAAGGACGGCTTCGAACAGATGGCAGCGATCTTCCAGAAGACAGCGGACAATGAGAAGGAGCATGCAAAGCTTTGGTTCAAGGAGTTGTACGGAATCGGGGAGACGAAGGAGAATCTGGAGAACGCGGCGGAGGGTGAGAACTACGAGTGGACCCAGATGTACGCGGAGTTTGCGGAAACAGCGGAGAAGGAGGGCTTTCATGAGCTTGCCGTGAAATTCCGGATGGTGGCCGCCATTGAGAAGCATCACGAGGAGCGATACCGCGCACTGCTGCATAACATTGAGATGCAGCAGGTCTTTGAGAAGAGCGAGGTCAAGGTCTGGGAGTGCCGCAACTGCGGGCACATCGTGGTGGGAACGGCAGCGCCGGAGATCTGTCCGGTCTGCAGTCACCCGCAGAGCTTCTTCGAGGTGAAGGAGGAGAATTATTAAGGCAGGGCAAAAGGGGCAGCCGGAGCGGCTGCCGGAAAGGAGAGGCTATGAAGTTTTACAGATGTATGAGATGCGGGAATCAGATTGAGATGATTCATGATGCGGGACCGAATCCGATCTGCTGCGGAGCGGATATGCGGGAAATGATTCCGGGGACAAGCGACGGAGCGGCGGAGAAGCACGTTCCTGCGGTTTCGGTGGATGGAAATCGCGTGAGTGTTCAGATCGGAGAGACAATCCATCCGATGATGGAGGCACACTACATTGAGTGGATCCTGATTGAGACGAAAAAGGGGACGCAGCGCAGAAACCTGACGCCCTCCGATGAGCCGAAGGCTTCGTTTCTGTTAGAGGCGGATGATGAGCTGGTGGCGGTCTATGCATACTGCAACCTGCACGGACTGTGGGAGAGCAGAAGCTGGTAGAGACATTTGCGGCAGTCCATCCTGCTGAAAATGTGCTATGCTAAATAGCATCTGAATCATATATCAGCAGGAGGATATCACAATGCCTTGTACTACAATTCTGGTAGGAAAGAATGCTTCCTACGACGGCTCGACCATGATCGCCCGCAATGACGATTCCGGCGCAGGCCATTTTACTCCGAAGAAGTTTGTTGTCGTTTCACCTGAGGATCAGCCCGTACATTATAAGTCCGTGCTTTCCCATGTGGAGGTGGAGCTTCCGGACAATCCGATGCGTTATACGGCAGTTCCCAATGCGGTTCCGGGAAAGGGAACCTGGGCGGCAAGCGGCGTGAATGCGGCCAATGTCGGAATGACGGCAACGGAAACCATCACCGCAAATGAAAGAGTTCTCGGTGCGGATCCACTCGTGGAGTACATTCCCGCAGAGGATGGACAGGAGGAGCGGGCAGGCGGCCTTGGCGAAGAGGATCTGGTGGTTCTGGTCCTTCCTTACATTCACAGTGCAAGAGAGGGCGTCAAGCGCCTGGGAGCGCTGTTGGAGCAGTACGGAACCTATGAGATGAACGGCATTGCGTTCCAGGATGTGAATGAGATCTGGTGGCTGGAAACCATCGGCGGGCATCACTGGATGGCAAGAAGGGTGCCGGACAATGTTTATGTCATGATGCCGAATCAGCTTGGCATTGATTCGCTGGATCTGGAGGATGCGCTCGGAGAACAGAAGGAGTACATGTGCTCTGCGGATCTTCGGGAGTTTATTGAGGAAAATCATCTGGATCTTTCCATGAACGGCTGCCTGAATCCGCGCGATACGTTTGGCACGCACGATGACGCCGATCATGTTTACAACACACCGAGAGCATGGTTTATCGGGCGTTATTTTAACCCGAAGACGGCAGTCTGGGACGGACCGGATGCGGATTACACTCCTCTCTCCGATGATATTCCGTGGTGCATGGTTCCTGAGAAGAAGGTGACCGTGGAGGACATCAAGTATGTTCTGTCCTCCCACTATCAGGGAACGCCCTACGATCCTTACGGAAGCTACGGCGATCCTTCCTGGCGCGGCGCTTATCGCTCCATTGGCGTGAACCGCACGGATTTTGTCGCCATCCTTCAGCTTCGCGCAGATCGTCCGGAGGAATATCGTGCAGTAGAGTGGCTTGCGTTTGGCTCCAATGCGTTCAACACGGCGGTTCCGTTCTATGCGAATGTAGAGAAGACGCCGGAATACCTTGCCAATACGACGAAAGAGGTAACCACGGAGAACTTCTACTGGTCGGCGCGCCTGATTGAAGCGCTGGCAGATGCCTGCTACGGCAAGAATCTGAACCACATTGAGCACTATCAGCAGGCGGTTCAGTCGAAGGGACATGAGCTGATCGCGAAATATGACCGGCTGCAGGCAGCCGAAGAGGATGCTGCGAAGAGGGCGGCACTTCGGGAAGCGGCAAATGAGGAAATCGCAGCGATGCTTCGGAAGGAAACCGGGAAAACGCTGGACGAGGTCCTTTATGATGCGACCAACCATATGAAGAATCAGTACGCGAGATCGGATCACTGAGTCTGGCGTTCCGAGCGGGACAGCTTTGGCTTAATGTCATTCAGTTGACATTGAGCTTTGGCTGTCCCGCTTTTTTTTTATGATAGATGAGTAGGGGGCCGAGTGCTACTGCGTGTTAATTTTCCTCTGGGAAAGGCTTCTCTTGTACTGAGTCGGCGTCATTCCGGTCCGCTTTTTAAAGATTCGCATGTAGTATTTGACATCGGAAAAGCCGCAGGCTGCCGCAATTTCCTCAAGGGACAGGACGGAGTCTGCGTTCAGAAGCAGATTCTTGGAGGCTTCAATTCGCGCTTCATGAATGGATGAGGTGATGGAAGTGCCGGTGTATTTCCGATAATACCGCTCAAGATAAACCGGATGATAACCAAAGTGCTCTGCAATCGTACGAGAGGAAACCGGGCCGGAATAGTTCGCCTGAATGAAATCATGAATGCGGGTAACCGGCTCCGGAAGCTGAAGCTGGAAGGAGCTGTATTGTCCGGCTGCTTCGTGAGAGATTTCCAGAAGAAGATAGCTGGAAAGATAATGACAGCGCCAGTCAATCTGATAGTGGGAGCGCCTGGTCATATCCAGGAGACTCTGGAAGATAAGACTGGCCCGCAGATCTTTTCCAAGATCGCCGAAAACAGGCAGAGAATACTGTGTCTCTGTCAGAGTGCAGGAATCACAAAGCTGTGTCCTTGAACGGTTCATGGAGAAGTGCATCCAGTAGTAGGAGAGCATGCCTTTGGAGGGAGTGGTTCCGAAATGAAGTCTCCCGGGGAGAAGGAGAAGAAACTGGTTCGGTCCGACTTCATATTCCTGATCGTCCATTGTGATGCAAAGGGTTCCCTTCTGAATGAGAAGGAGAACATAGGTGTCGATGCAGCGGCGGGGGTGCAGAAACTGATCGGAATGAATCAGCATGCCGGATGAAGCGTAGGTAAGCGGCTCATTTACTTCAGAGATAAGATATCGCACAAGGAACCTCCTGATTTTGCAGAATCTTATTGCAACGATAGCACGGAAGGTTTGAATAATCCACCATATGTTTGATCCTGTCGGTTACATGCCTGGCCATGCTGATTTATTATGAAAGCATGAATTCAGAAGTGAATTCCGTAATAATGAATGCAATGCCAGGGGATAAGGAGGATATTATAATGGTTGAAAACATTGAATTTCAGCCCAGACTGAAGCAGGCGAAAGTAAAGGATGGCTTCTGGGGTTACTTTCAAAAGCTTGTTCTGGAACAGGTGATTCCCTATCAGGAGAGAATCCTGCGGGATGAGATTCCGGAGATTGAAAAGAGTCATGTTATTGAGAATTTCCGGATTGCCGCAGGACTGGAAAAGGGTGATTTTTACGGAATGGTTTTTCAGGATTCCGATCTTGCCAAATGGATGGAAGCGGTTTCCAATGCAATGGCAATCTCAGAGGATCCCTGGTTTCGGACAAAAGCAGCCGAAATGATCGAACTGATCGGGAAGGCACAGGAGAAAGACGGATACCTGGATACTTATTTTCAGATTAAGGCTCCGGACAAGAAGTGGACCGATCTTCAGGAGGCTCATGAGCTGTATTGCATGGGGCATATGATTGAGGCAACCGTTGCCAATTATGAAGCGACAGGAAAAGATGATTTTCTGAACATCGGAAAGAAAATGGCGGATTGTATCGGACGGCAATTTGGAAAGGAAGCGGGAAAGAAAAGGGGAATTCCGGGCCATCCCGAAGTTGAGATTGCGCTTCTTCGTCTGTATCATGCAACCGGGGAAAGACGGTATCTGGAGAGCGCGGAGTATTTTATCAACGAGAGAGGAACGGAGCCGAACTATTTCGAAGAGGAGGCAAAATGCAGAGACCTCAATGTCTTTGGCATGGATCCGAAGGACCGTGACTATGCACAGAACAACAAGCCGGTGCGCGAGCTGACGGAGGCGGTCGGGCATGCGGTTCGTGCAGCGTACCTTTATACAGCCATGGCAGATCTTGCTGCGGATATTCATGACGAAGAGCTGCAGGCGGCCTGCGAACGTCTCTGGAACAACATTGTGAATCAGAAGATGTACGTTACAGGCGGAATCGGATCTACGGTTCACGGCGAGGCGTTTACCATTCCCTATGATCTTCCGAATGATACCGTATATGCGGAGACCTGTGCATCGGTAGCGATGGTATTTTTTGCAAGAGAGATGCTGCAGATGAATCCGTCCGGACGGTATGCGGATGTGATGGAAAAGGAATTGTATAACACCGTTTTAAGCGGGATGCAGCATGACGGAACTCGATTCTTTTATGTAAATCCGCTGGAGGTGGATCCTTCGGTGTCCGGCAAGGTTCCCGGATACGAGCATGTGCTGCCGAAGCGCCCGCAGTGGTATGCGTGTGCCTGCTGCCCTCCGAATGTGTCCAGGTGCATTACAGCGCTTTCCAAGTATGCATGGGGAGAGAATGCACACACCATCTATGCACATCTCTATGTCGGCGGATCCTTTGCTTCGTCCTGCATTCCCGGGGTGAGCATCGATGTGGAATCCGAGTATCCCTGGAAGGGAAATGTGTGCTATACGATTGGAGAGAATAAGGAAAACAGAGAATTTACGCTGGCAATCCGCATTCCTGCCTGGGCACGCAATACAGCAGCAACGCTCCGTCTCAGACATGGAGAGGAAGAGATTTCCCGGAGTGTTTCTGTGGAAGAATCCCTGCGGGATGGCTATCTGCATCTGAGCGATCTGACGCATGCCGGTGACCGCGTGGAAATCCGGTTTGATATGCCGGTCAGAAGAATCTATGCGAATCCGAAGGTTCGCAAGGATGCAGGACTTGTTGCGGTCATGAGAGGACCGATTGTGTACGCACTGGAGGAGAAGGACAACGGTGCAGAGCTGTATGCGTTATCCCTCCCGGAGCACGCACAGTTTGCAATGGAAGAAACAACGGATCCGGTTCTTGGAACCTATGTCCGGCTTTCTGCGGACGGTTATCGGGACACCTCGGATGGAGAGAGCCTGTATTCGGAGAAGAAGCCGGAGACGGTGGGGCAGAAGCTGACCTTTGTTCCGTATTATCTCTGGGGGAACCGTGGAATCGGAGAGATGCGCGTGTGGGTTCGCAGCGAAGGATAGAACCACGGGAGATCACCTGTCTGTAAAGAGACATAAAAGAATACACGGACAATAAAAAGGAGAACGCTCTCAGAAACAGGGCGTTCTCCTTTTCTGCGTCACACTCAGCCTTCCAGAATGTGCCGGTATACGTAGGTGGCATACCCGGCAAAAAAGGCCTTGTCCTTTTTCATCTCCGGCTTGAACTCAAACCACGCGGTTTTGTCGCGCCAGTGCTCCTGAAAGAAGGGGGTCTGAAATTTCGTCCATTCCGGCAGGAAGGACCCGACCTTTCCGGTGTAGCAGTTCTCGGCCTTTGCCTGCTCGCGGTGCCGCGGATCCACATAGGCGGCAATGGATTTGTGAACGGCCTGATCGAGCTTCGGCAGATAGTAATAATCCTTATAATTTGAATAGTAGTAGTGCAGCTTTCCGCTGTAGATCGGAACCTTCAGAACAATGCGGTCATCCTGGAATGCCAGATAACAACCGTCCAGGGAGGCAGTGCCGGCCGGAACACGGACATTCTCCGGAACGCCCTCTGCGTGCGCATACATGATCAGCTCCTGCTGGGGCTCGCCGTTTGCATCGTGATAGGTGTTCGCCTGTGCCCGGTAGACGGAGAGGGAGGCTTCGAAAAGCTCCCGGAAGGACAATACGTCCGTAAGGGCGATCAGACCTGCAACATCTGCGGCATTATGCTCAAGAAGTGCGGTCCGGATCCCGGAGCGGTCCGCCGGGATTCCGGCGGGACCGGAAAAATCGCAGGCCTCCTTTTCCGTATTCGAGGAAAAGAACGGCTCGTTTTCGGAATTCAGGGCTCCCGCTGCCTTTCTTGCGTTTTCCAGTTCCTGCTCCCGGAGCAGGCGGTTGATCATGGCGGCATCAATCCGTTTCGTGGCTTCTGCCGTAAGATCCCGATCGGAGACCTTCTCTGCGGAGGGAAGCGCTTTGCCGAGATAGGAATGATACAGCTCCACGAGCTCGCGGCCCGTGCGGTCTTCGATGCGTCCGGTGTTCAGAAAGCGCTCCACGGTCTGCTGCTTCAGATCCGGGAGTGCAAGAAGCTTCTGATAAGGCTTCAGATAACGGTACAGATCGAGGGATTTCATGGCAGAAGGAAAATCCTCGGCGCCCGGAATTCCTTGCAGTCCGTTCCAGACGATGCGCCTGGCAAGAAACGGGAGGTCGAACCGGCGGCCGTTGTAATGCATCAGGGTTTTGTATTTCTTGGAGAAAAGAAGAAAAGAAGTCAGAATATCCGCCTCTCCGTCGCCGTGATCGTCAAACCACTGGATCAGCTTCCAGCAGTCATCCTCCCAGTAGCCGCAGCCAATCAGATAAATGCGGTCCTTTGCGGACGAGAGACCGGTCGTTTCAATATCCACGGCAAGAATACTCTCTCTTCCTCCAAAACGGGAAAGCGGGTATTCGGATGTGTAGCCGTTCAGTTCTCTGGTAATGATCTGCATGATAATCTCTCCTGAAGTTTTCCATAAAAACGATACAGATTTAGTTTATCATAGTTGAAAGCGTATGCGTTATAATAGCGGAATAGAGCCTTTACATTATAAAAGAATCATTGGGGATTTTCATGTATTTTTACTCACATAAGCACGTTCGAAGAATTATCATATTGCTGGATACGCTGGCTACGACAGCGGCCTTTCTTCTTGCCCTGTATCTGCGGATGTGGAGCAAGCTTGTGCCGTGGAAAGTGGAGCTGTACAGCACCATCTATGTGCTGAATGTTCTGATTTATCTGTTCTGGAATACCTATCGCCGGGCGAAGCACCGCGAAGACCGGATCACGCAGCTGGATCCGGTGGAGAATGTTTCTCATGTTTTCCGGGAGAGAATCTTTCAGTATGCTGCACTCATCATCATCCTTTCTGCGACGCATTCCTTTGAGAAGGTGTCGCGCATGGTGCTTCTGTATGCCGGGATTTTTGACGTTATTTTCACCAGCGTGAACCGGCTTTTGCTTCGGAGAAGTATTCGGAGGAGCAGTCAGAAGGCGGCGAAGGAGGAGCATTATCTGATTGTCACGACAAGAGCGCAGGAATCCATTGCAAGAGCGCGTCTCCTGGCAGGGCTTCCCGGCAATGCGGATATTGCAGGTGTTTTCCCGGTGGATGAGGAGCATCCGGATGCTTCGGATGCGGACCGTCCCGCACCTGTGCGCGGGAACGGAGCGGATGACGGGACAAGGACGCTGATCGGAAGGCTGGATGCATTCCTGAAGAAGACGGAGGGACCGCTCACGGTCTATCTGTATCTGCCGGATACCGGAGAAGAGATCCGAAAGAGCATTGCGGATGCCCTTGAGAAGAGGAGAATTCCTTTCCGGATTGCATTGTTTTCGTCCGGAAGATGCGTGCCCCTTCAGCTGATCGATTCGGTCGGTCCCTATGCTGCGGCGTCCTATGAGCCGCTGACGAAAAGATGCGAGGTCTTCGGGGTTCACTTCATGGTTTCCGATGTGGAAACAGCTGCGTTCTCCATCCTGAATGAGCTGGACAAGGGAACGGCGAACCGACCTGCCGGCGCTCTGGCCGGTCAGTACCTGTGCTTCTCCAATGTCCATACGACCGTGATGGCACATGATGATCTTGGGTACCGGGACATTCTGAACGGCTCGGCCTATACGTTCCCGGATGGAAAGCCGATCGCAGAATATCAGAAGAGCCACGGCTTTGTAAAAGCGGAGCGTGTGGCGGGACCGGATTTTATGGACGCGGTGTTCCGTGCCACGATGGATGGAAGGATCGGTCATTATTTCTACGGCTCCACGCCGGAGACCATTGAGAAGCTGGAACGGGAGCTCCGGAGAAAATATCCGGGAATTCGCATTGCAGGAATGGTGTCACCTCCGTTCCGACCGGAAACGGAGGAGGAGGATGCGGAGACCATCCGCAGAATCAATGCTTCCGGTGCGGCACTGATCTGGATCGGACTGGGCGCTCCGAAGCAGGAGAAGTGGATGGCGGCGCATAAGGGGAAGCTGAACGGCGTCATGCTCGGCGTGGGAGCCGGGTTTAACTTCTACGCAGGAACGGTGAAGCGTGCGCCTCTCTGGATTCAGAAGATCGGGCTGGAGTGGCTGTACCGCCTCTTCCAGGATCCAAAGCGCCTGGCCAACCGATATCTGGTGACCAATGCCAGGTACATCTGGTATCTGGTCGCAGAGCGGCTTTCCGGGCATAAGGAGTGAGCACATGAGGATACCGGATTATGAGCTGGCGGATATGCATATTCATATCATGCCGGAGGTGGATGACGGATCCGAGAGCATGGAAATGACGATGGAAATGCTGCGGATTGCGAGGAAAAACCGGATCGGAACCATGATTCTGACGCCCCATTATAAGGGCGGGCACCGAAATGTGTCTCCGGAGGGCCAGCTCCGACGGATTGCGTGCATGCAGGATGCGATGGCGCAGGAAGAGGTGGAAGAAGCGGATCTGTATCGGGGAAACGAGATCATGTATGACAGCTCCGTACCGGAGGCTCTCGAAAACGGCCGCATCTGCTCCCTGGCGGATTCTTCTTATCTTCTTGTGGAGTTCAAGCCGTGGGAAGAATTCTCCTATATCCAGGAAGGACTTCGGAATCTTTCCTATGATGGCTGGAGAGTGATTCTGGCCCACTGCGAAAGATATGACTGCATTCGCAAGAATCCTGAGCTTGCGCGGGAGCTTACCAGAAACCGGATTTATCTGCAGGTCAACGCAGACGATGTGCTTCCGCATTTCCGCTCCCCTTTTGCAAAGCTGATCAGCGGACTTCTGAAGGAGGAGCTGGTGTCCTTTGTCGGCACGGATGCCCATAAGGATACGGGACGGTCACCGGAGATGCTTCGATGCTGGCAGTATCTTATCCGGAAATGCGACCCGGATTATGTCCGGGAAATCACCAGAGAGAATACACTGAGAATCATTCGGAATGAAGAGGTATAAGAAAATATGAGAAACCGAAACATGAAATATGCTGCACTTGTCATGACAGCCGTTCTTTCGGCAGGGCTGATGGCCGGCTGCGCCTCCGGAGAGAATGGTGCGGAGGAGAATCCGGAAACTGCGGAGAGCACAGGCGGCTGGGAAGAGGCTGCTTCGGAGGAGACTTCCGACGCTTCGGAAACCTCCGATACTTCGGAGACCGCGCAGGAGGACGAAACCCTTCTTCCGGAGGAGCTGGAGGAAGGCGAGGAGGTGCTCCAAAGAGGTGAGGGCGCGGAGATTTCGTTTCAGGGAATGGCTCCGGATGTCACGCCGGAGTGGAAGGACGGAGAGCTGTATCTTCTTGCTGTTTCCGCGCAGGACTCTTCGGCAGCAGAGCTTGTCTGCCCGGTCTATGAGAGCCAGGAAGCTGCAGAAGCGGATCAGGGTGCCTGGCTGGATGAAGGCAACAGCACGGATCTGACGGACCCCAACACGGTCATTCACGGAAGCCTTGGGGAGGGAAGCACGTTTGCAGGACTTCAGGATTACGGGGATTCCGAGTTCTTTTCTTCTCATCCGTATCTGTACCTGTTCAGCAGAGATTCCATTTCGGAATACCAGATTTTTGCGGCTTATCCGAGAGCACATGAAGATATTCTGGTGAGCGTTAACGGCTTCGATCGCGATGAATACAATCAGTACATCAATGACATTTACGGACAGAGAAACATGCAGGCGGTGCTGGATCCGGACCTGGAGCAGCAGGCACTGAACACGTGGAGCATTCTGACCCTGCAGGCGGAAGGCTCAGATGGGAATGACTATCTGGTTCAGGCGGTTCCGACGGGAGTGGTACAGCAGTAAAAAGGCTCTTGCGCTTTTGAGGAATCTGTGTAGAATGTTATGATGCTATGAACAAATTGTTAACAAATGTTAAGAAATACCAGTTCATGTTTGAGGAGCTGGTCAAACGTGATTTCAAGCAGAAGTACAAGCGAAGCGTGCTTGGGATGGCATGGTCCGTGCTGTCGCCGCTTCTGACGCTGCTGGTGATGCATGTCATTTTCTCCAATTTCTTCGGAAAGGACATTCCGCACTACACGACCTACCTGTTTACGGGTAATATCGTGCTGTCGTATTACAAGGAATCCACGAAGAACGGCATGCAGTCGCTGATGAGCAACGCCAAGATCTTTACGAAGATCAATGTGCCGAAGTACCTCTTTCTTCTGTCCAAGAATGTGTCGGCGCTGGTGAACTTCGGGCTTACGCTTCTGGTTTATTTTACATTCTGCATCTTCGATGGGATTACATTCCGGCCGACGATGTTTCTGCTGATTTTTCCGATTCTGTGCCTTCTGATTATGGACATCGGAATCGGAGCCATTCTGTCGGCGCTGTTTGTGTTTTTCCGTGACATTCAGTACCTGTATGAGGTGTTCCTTACTCTGATCACGTACATGTCCGCTGTTTTTTATTCGGTGGACAAGCTGCCGCACAATCTTCAGCAGCTGCTGTATCTGAATCCGGTGTATGTCTATATCAAATACATGCGTCTGATTGTCATTGACGGAATCATTCCTTCTCCTGCGTATCACGCGCTGTGTATTTTTTATGCGCTGTTCTATCTCGGTATCGGCATGCGGATTTACAAAAAGTGCAATCACTCGTTTCTTTATTATCTTTAAGAGTACGGCAGAGAAAGGTTTTCCATGTCCAATATTGCAATTGAGTGCAGCAATGTCAGCATCCGTTATGTGACGGGCGACTTCAAATCCATCGGACTGAAGGAATATGTGATCCGGAAGCTGACCGGAAACTATAAGGTGAAGGAGTTCTGGGCAGACCGGAATGTGAATTTTGAGCTGGAGAAGGGAGAGATGCTCGGCATCATCGGCTCCAACGGTGCGGGAAAGTCCACGCTGTTAAAGGCGGTCACCGGCATCATGCTGCCGACGGAGGGCGAGATTCACGTAAACGGCACCATTGCAGCTCTTCTGGAGCTTGGGAGCGGATTTGACAACGACATGACGGTCCGGGAGAATACCTATCTTCGCGGCGCGCTTCTTGGCTATACGAGAAAGTTTCTGGATGAGAAATACGATGAGATCATTCGGTTTGCGGAGCTCGAGGAGTTTCAGGATTACTGCTTCAAGCAGCTTTCCTCCGGCATGAAATCCAGACTTGCCTTTTCCATCGCCTGTCTGGTGCACCCGGATATTCTGATTCTGGATGAGGTGCTGTCGGTAGGAGACGGTGCATTCCGGAAGAAATCCGGCGATAAGATGCAGGAGATCATTCAGGGAGGCGTGACGGCCATTCTGGTGTCGCATGTGATGCCCCAGGTACGGGAGCTGTGCACGAAGATCCTGTGGCTGGATCACGGGAAACAGGTGTGCTTCTCCGGCGATGTGCAGGAGACGTGTGATGCGTACGAGTGGTTCCTGTCTCAGAAGAAGAAAACGCCTCCGAAGTCCGAAAAGGAAATCCATGAGATGGCGGCCAAATGGCGCAAAAAGCTCATGGAGGACGAGAAGAAGGAGAAAGAGAAGAAGGCTCAGAAGCAGTAGCTTCCGATGACCTCATCGGTGATGCTGTCATAGAGCACAATCTGCAGTCTTCGGTCCCGGTGCGAGTAGTCGGCGAGTCCGATCATGAGATTTCCTGCGGCGAAGTCCCCGTTGTACTGAACGCGAAGGGAGTCAGCAGGGCCAAGATCCATGGAGAAGGCCTCCTTTTTGTCGTCATTGTCATGAAGCTTTGTGAGCTCTCCTGCGTGATAGAGCCATTTTCCTCCGGGAGAAGCAATTTCGGTGTTGAAGCCAAGCGGCTTTAATGCAGGAAGAAGCTCCTCAAAGGAGAGGGCACCCTCCGGCAGGGCGTGTTCATTCCCGGTATCCTCCAGAGAGAGGATCGCGGTGATCCCATCTGTCTGTGCGAGAAGAGCACAGAAATCCTGAGCATTGTCGGTATTGTCGAGTGCATAGCGGAACTTGGTCTGGTTCATCCAGGAAAGATCCCGGTTCCAGATGGCACAGGCTGCATCCGTCCGGCGATCCACCTCCAGATACTGCTCCTGCGGGAGTGTGTCCAGATATGCTTCCAGATATCGTGTAATTTTGGCGGCGCCGAAGCCGTTCAAATGTCCCGCATCCCGAAAATCCTCCCTGCGGTCAAGGGAAATTTCATTCTCAAGAAGAGAAAAATCAATGACGTCGATTCCGGCATCGCCGGCATATTGTGTGACGGTGTTGTAAACCGCGCGGTCGTCCTCCGAAACGTCATAGGGGAGAATCGTAAAGACAAGACGGAAGCCCTTCTTTTCGGAGAGCCGGATCATCTGGTCCAGCCATTTGCGGTTGCTGTCGGAGAGCGGAGCAGAAAGGCCGGTATCCGTGCAGGGGGTGCTCCAGGATACGTCGTTGTGCTCCCAGTCGTAGGCCGCGCCCCGTCCAAAGTCATTCAGCGGATATTTCAGAAAGTCGTAGGGCTGGAGCTCGCGGTAGCGTGTGTGAACGATGGGCCAGCGAAGAATGAAATCCTCCTGGTCTTCTTTCTCCGCATAGGCGGTGACAAGCTGCACGGAATTGGAGGATGTCCGCATGGAGAGCAGGTTCCGGTAGACGTTTCCGATGAAGGCATGCTCCTCAAAGGTGAGCGCATAGAGATCGGCGAATACGACCTGCGGCTTCTGCGTTTTCAGAAGCTCAATCAGAGCATGATAGCAGGAGTCCTTGTCCTGGCCGGAAACCGCCATGTCAAAGGAGGTGACGCCGCGGTCCTCCCACATGACGGCGGGATAGATGCCGGCATAGCAGTGGCTGCTGCCAAGGAAGGCAACGTCAATGGTATTCTCCGGAGTGTGATACAGCTCGTCATAGGAGGAGATGTAGTTGCCGGTGGTATCCTTCCAGCGGATCACCCGGTAAACGCCCATCAGCATCAGGGCAGTCAGAAGAGTGAAAAGGATGATATTCCGATAAGAAGCAAATCTGCTGTTTTTATTCATATCAAGGCTCATTTCTTTGTTTCCGAATTTCATCATGTACAACCCCGGCAAATACCGGGAAATTTCCGGCGGCAAGAGAGAAGCTTCGTCAGAAGCCGGCATAGATGAACTGACCGGAGCTGAAGTCAATGCCGTATTCTCCGAGAAGAAGAACCGACAAAATCAGAAAAAGACAGACAAGCCACCGAAGCCACAGGCTCTGCGCAGACAGAAGCTCTCCGAAGTCGCGCTTTTTTCTTGCCGAAATCAGATCAAAGGCAAGAAGGAGCAGTGTTCCGAGGGTGAGAATGTTGAATTCCAGATGAACCAGGCCGAAGGCATAGATGTCTTCATTGAACAGAACCCAGGGATCCCAGCGCGTGAACATGCGGTTCAGGAAGTAGATTGCATTCGAAAGAGAGCCTGCGCGGAAGAAGATCCAGGCAAACGATGTCAGAAGAAAGGTCCACAGAATTCTTCCGAGCCGAAAGCTGAAGGTGTTCTCCCGGATGCCGGTCCGGATGCAGAGCTTTCTGCGAAGTGGCTTCAGGAGGTCTCCGAGGATCTGATACAGCCCGTGAAGGCCTCCCCAGATGACAAAGGACCAGGAGGCTCCGTGCCAGATGCCGCTGACGAGGAAGGTGATCATGACGTTGCGGTATTTGCGGATGCGTGAGCATCTGCTTCCGCCAAGCGGAATGTAAACATAATCGCGCAGCCAGGTGCTCAGAGAGATATGCCAGCGCCTCCAGAAGCCGGCAATGCTCTCTGCAAAATACGGTGTCCGGAAATTGGCATCCAGCTCCAGACCAAGAATTCTTGCAGCGCCGATCGCGATGGCGGAGTAGCCTGCAAAATCCGCATAGATCTGAAGGGAGAAGGCAAGGGCCGCGATGACGGTCTCCACGGTTCCGCAGGTAAAAAGATTCTGCCAGATATTGTCCACGAAAATTCCTGCGCGGTCGGAGATGACCATCTTCATAAAAAAGCCCCACAGCATCAGGGAAAAGCCGGAGGATATGTGAAGATAAGAGGGCTTTTCGGCCTCCGGGAGTCTTCGGATCTGCGGAAGAAGGTGGTCTGCTCTTGCAATCGGTCCTGCTGTGATCTGCGGAAAGAAGCTGATAAAGAGTGCGTAGTCAGGAAAGCTTCGCTCGGCAGAGATTTTCCCATGGAAGACATCGGCGAGATAGCCGATGGTTTGGAACAGGTAAAAGGAGATTCCGATCGGAAGAATCAGGGAAAGGCCGGAGGCAATCGGCTTCTGTCCCAATGCGGTAAGCAGCGCATTGACATTCTCAAGAAGGAAGCCTGTGTATTTGAAGACAACAAGGATCAGAACAAGAAGTACGACAGAGAAGACAAAGCATCTCTTGCGGGCGGACGTTTTTTTTGCATGCTCCATCCAAAGGCCGGACAGAAAGCCGATTCCGATGACCGGCGCCAGTACGAGAAGAAAACGCACGTCGAAGCCAAGATAAAAGAAAAGGCTGCAGAGCAAAAGCCAGTTTCTGCGAAATTTACCGGGAAGAAAGCGGAACACCAGAACAGAGAAAAAGAAGAATATCACAAAATCAGCGGATTGAAAGAGCATAAAAGCCTCCGGGGATTGAAAGTTATCATGTGCGAAAGATATACAATATTATATAATAGAACAGATAATGATTTAAAGGAATGAGATATGCATACAGAAGACAGAGAAGACTGGAACATGGAAGAAACAGGAAAACAGGAGCTGGAGGCTCCGGCGGATCCGATCCTTCAGGAGGATCTTGACCGCGTGGCAGATGATGCGCTTCTTGAGAAGGCGCTGAGAGGAAAGCGGATTCTTGTGACCGGGGCGACGGGGCTTGTCGGCTCCTGGCTGATCCGTGCACTTGCCTGCATGAACCGGCGGCATGGAAGCGGGATGAAGATATACGGCGTGATCCGAAATGCCGCCAAGGCGGATGCGATTTACGGAGATTCCTTCCGGACAAGAGAGGATGTACGCTTTCTTACGGCGAACATCACGGCACCTGATTTTGCAGAGAAGGTGCGGAATGAGAGCGGAGAGCTTGACCTTGTCATTCACGGCGCGGCGGTCACCGCTTCGAAAATGATGGTTGAGCAGCCGGTTGAGACGATCATGACGGCCATCGAGGGGACAAGAAACGTTCTGGAGCTTGCAAAAGCCGCAGGCGCGCAGCGTTTTGTTTATCTGTCCAGCATGGAAATGTACGGAACGCTTGCGGATGAGAGCGGCAGGGACATTCCGGTGACGGAGGACCGGCTCGGCTTTCTGGATCTTACGAAGGTGCGCACGGATTATCCGGAGAGCAAGAGAATGTGTGAGAATCTGTGCATTGGTTTTGGTCATGAGTATGGCCTTTCTGTCATGATTGCGCGGCTGTCGCAGACCTTCGGGGCGGGCATTCTGCCGTGGGAGAATCGTGTTTTCTCTCAGTTCGCAAGAAGCGCGATGCAGGGCACGGACATCGTTCTGCATACGAAGGGGCTTTCCGAGGGAAATTACTGCTACACGAGAGACTCGGTGCGCGGCATTCTGACGATTGCGGTCCGGGGAGAAGCCGGGCAGGCCTACAATGTGTCGAATGAGAAAACACACACGACCATTGCGAAGATGGCACAGCTTGTGGCGGAGAAGATTGCCGGCGGAGCAATCCGCGTGGTTTACGACATCCCGGAGACCAATGCCTTTGGGTATGCGGCTGACACGAAGCTGTTTCTGGATGCATCGAAGCTCCGTGCACTTGGCTGGGAACCGGAGGCGGATCTGGAGGAGATGTACCGCAGACTCATCGCTTCCATGAAGTATGCCATGGAAAACGGCGAGGGCTGTGGGACCGGAGGCTGAAAGGCAACAGACGGGGAAGAAAAGGAAATAGAAGCGAAAAGGTTACAGACGGGGAAAAAGGAAGAGACAGGAAAGATACATGGCATTTTCCGAGAATAAGAAAAAAGAAAAGAATAAGCCGTTCCGGGTGGCAATGATCGGGCATAAGCGCGTGCCGTCCCGTGAGGGCGGTGTAGAGGTGGTGGTCTGGGAGCTTGCGACAAGGCTTCGGGACCAGGGCTTTGATGTGGAGTGCTACAACCGGGCGGGGTACCGGATGAAGCATTCGGATTATGACCGGATTCCGGGGAAACCCGGGTACTACCGTGACGGAGTTCGGATTCTGATTACGCCGACTGTGTCGAACGGGAAGCTGAATGCGATCATTTATTCATTTTTTGCAACGGTCCGGGCACTGTTCGGTCGTTACGATGTGATTCATTTTCATGCGGAGGGCCCGTGCCTGATGTGCTGGCTGCCGAAGCTTTTCGGGATTCGCGTGGTTGCCACGATTCACGGACTCGACTGGCAGCGGGCAAAATGGGGGCATTTTGCCTCCCGCATGCTTCAGGCCGGAGAGAAGATGGCGGCGAGGCACGCCGATGAGGTCATTGTTCTGTCCGAGAATCTTCAGGAGTACTTCCTTGAGAGGTACGGAAGAGAAACGCATTTTATTCCGAACGGCATTGCCAGGCCGCAGCGGATGGAGGCGAAGGAGATCACGGAGCGATGGGGCCTTCGGAAGGATGACTATATCATGACCCTCTGCCGGATTGTTCCGGAGAAGGGGCTCCACTATCTTCTTGAGGCATTTCGCGAAATCCCGACGAACAAGAAGCTTCTTCTTGCGGGAGGCCCGTCCAATGCGGTGGAGTATTATGAAGAGATCAAGGCGCTTGCCGCCCAGGACGACCGGGTGATTCTGGCTGGGCTTGTGGAAGGAAGAACGCTTTCCGAGCTCCTGTCGAATGCGTATGTCTTTGCGCTTCCTTCTGACGTGGAGGGAATGTCCATCAGCCTTCTGGAAGCGATGAGCTACGGGAACTGCTGTCTGGTTTCGGACATCAAGGAGAGCACTGAGGTGGTGGAGGATCACGCGGCCGTATTCCGAAAGGGAGACGTTCCGGATCTGAAAAAGCACCTGGAGGAGCTTCTGGATCACCCGGAAGAGGTGGAGCATTACCGGGAGAGCGCTGCCGATTACATCTGCGGCAAGTACAACTGGGATGATGTTGTGGAACGGACGAAGGAGCTGTATTTCGGATAATCGAACGTCCGCAGAAGGACTGCGGGAAAGGCTGGATATATGGGAAGATATTTTGGAACAGACGGTTTTCGCGGGGAAGCAGGCAGTGATCTGACTGCGGTGCACGCCTTTGAAATCGGACGGTTTCTCGGATGGTATTACGGCGAGCTGAAAAAGAGCAGAGGCAAGGATGAGCCGGCGAGAATCGTCATCGGCAAGGACACCCGGAAATCCAGCTACATGTATGAGTATTCACTGGTCGGAGGGCTTGTGGCGAGCGGAGCGGATGCGTATCTTCTCCACGTGACGACAACCCCCTCGATCAGCTACATCACGAGAGTGGATCGCTTTGACTGCGGCGTGATGATTACGGCAAGCCACAATCCCTTCCATGACAACGGCATCAAGCTGGTGAACCGGATGGGCGAGAAGATGGATGATGAGACCATCGCGCTGATTGAGGACTGGCTGGATCATGTGCTGAAGAGAATCGAGGGAGACGGAGAGATCCCCGCTTTTTCGTGCTTTGGAAGGGAATGGAAGGATCTTCCGTTTGCGGAAGGGGAGAAGATCGGAACGACCATCGATTACATCGCGGGCCGGAATCGTTACATCGGTTATCTGATTTCTCTCGGCGTCTTTGATTTCCGCGGCATGAAGGTCGGACTTGACTGCGCAAACGGCGGCAGCTGGTCCATTGCCAAGGCTGTCTTCAACGCTCTTGGAGCAGAGACCTATCTGATCGGTGACCGGCCGAACGGACTCAACATCAACCGGAATGTCGGCTCCACGCATATTGAGCAGCTGCAGGATTTTGTTCGAGACAATCGTCTGGATGTGGGCTTTGCCTATGACGGAGATGCAGACCGCTGCCTTGCCGTGGATGAGAAGGGCGATGTGATCACGGGAGATCATATCCTTTATATGTACGCGTGCTACATGAAGGAAAGGGGAAAGCTTCTGGAGAACACCGTTGTCGCGACAGCCCAGTCGAATTACGGCCTGTTTCAGGCTCTGGAGGAGGCCGGCATTGATTATGTCCGGACGAAGGTCGGCGACAAATACGTCTATGAGGCGATGAAGCAGAATGGCTACCGCATCGGCGGGGAGCAGACGGGACACATTATTTTCAGCAAGTATTCTACGACAGGAGACGGCGTCCTGACCTCCCTGAAGGTAATGCAGGTGATGCTCGCGAAGAAGAAAAAGCTCTCCGAGCTTGCAGCGCCGCTCCACCTCTATCCTCAGGTTCAGTATTCCGTCCGCGTTGCGGACAAGGACCGTGTGATGCGGGATCCTGACGTCCTCTCTCTTCTTGACGAGACGAAGGGCCATCTGGAGGGAAAGGGCTCCCTTCTTGTTCGCCCCTCCGGCACCGAGCCGGTGATCCGGGTTGGCGTAGAGGCAGAGACCGGAGAGGAAGCGAAGGCCCTTGCGGATGCCATCGCAGACAGAATCCGGAAAAGCGACGGACAGGGGGAGAAAAACTGAAATGTGATCTGCGCAGCGGGGGAGAATCATCCCTGAGAGAAAACTTTTATCCGCAGGGATGAAATCAGCGGAGAAGAATCATCCCTGAGAGAAAATTTTTATCCGCAGGGATGAAATCAGCGGGGAAGAAACATCCCTGAGAGAGGATTTTTATTCGCAGGGTGCAGTAGTCAACAAATTTTGGACACGAAATTAAGTTTTTCGGTCACATGATTT
>ENA-OUOY01000150-OUOY01000150.1-human-gut-metagenome-genome-assembly--contig:-NODE-150-length-57734-cov-18.322578_pt1 | contig 57734 bp, 49 predicted proteins | sample MGYA00237937_ERZ548767 | MGnify/ENA primary metagenome ERZ548767 (study PRJEB26490, sample SAMN05356887) | human gut metagenome | biome: terrestrial biome; feature: human-associated habitat; material... | reverse complement strand
GTGAAATTTTGCCGAAAAGATGCGTTGTTAGGCTTAGTGTCAACACGACCTAGTATCTTTTTATGTGCGGAGCTTCGACACAGTCAATGGCAAGATCTGCCGAAAGGATATTTGGAAAAAGATACTGAACAGGCTATTAAGGAAACTGTTGCTTTATTCGACAAAATATGATATAATGCAGAGTGGTATGTATTGCCAAAGAAAGGAAGATACAAAATGCTTAACGAAGTAAAAGTTATCGTTTGCGGAAAAGAATACAAACTCAGAACCGCTGAGTCGCCAAATTATGTTTTCGCGCTCGCAAGAGCTCTGGAAGCAAAAATAAACGGATATACAAACGGCGGCGGTTCATCGCCCTACACGGCTTCGATAATGGTGGCGCTCAGCCTGCTCGATGACCTCAACAAGGCTAATCAGCGGCTTGACAATATCCGCAACGAGACTAAGGAATATGTTGACGAAGCAGGCAGATCACGCATTGAACGCGATGCTGCCCAGAAAGAGATAGAAGTGCTCAAATCCAAAATCGTTCAGCTTGAAAATATGGTAAAGCTCAAGCAGCTCAAGGACAGCATCTGATGCGGACTCCCGAAATTCTTGCCCCTGCCGGCAGTATGGAGTCGCTCACAGCCGCACTGAGAAGCGGCGCTGACGCGGTTTACATCGGCGGAAAGAGGTTTTCCGCGCGAAACGGAGCTGCCAATTTCTCGGACGAGGAGCTTGCGGAAGCTGCCGCGCTTTGCCATAAATACGGTGCAAAGCTGTTTATTGCCGTCAATACCATCATTTCCGACGATGAGGCTGAGGACTTCTGCCGATACATAAAATATACCGCCGAGATCGGCGCAGACGCGTATATTGTTCAGGACTGGGGCTGTGCGGCGCTCATAAAGTCATGCGTCCCTGATGCCGTACTTCACGCATCAACGCAGATGTCCGTCCACACAGTCAGCGGCGCGGAGCTTCTTCGCGACCTCGGCTATGCAAGAGTTGTTCCTGCGCGCGAACTCGATAAGGATACGATCGCGGGAATATGCAGGCTCGGACTTGAGACCGAGATCTTCGTTCACGGCGCGCTGTGTATGTCGGTTTCGGGACAATGCTATATGTCCGCGATAATGGGTTCACGCTCGGCAAACCGCGGCTGCTGCGGACAGGCTTGCCGTCTGCCGTTTTCAGCCGCAGGAAACAAAAATGCCGCCGCACTCTCACTCAAGGATCTTTCTCTTATCCCAAAGGCTCGCGAACTCGCTGAGATCGGCGTGGATTCGCTGAAGATTGAGGGTAGAATGAAACGTCCGGAATATGTGGCTTCTGCCGTTAACGAACTGAAAAATGCTCTTTCGGGCAGATCTCCCGACATGGCTGTGCTCCGCGGAGTTTTCTCCCGCGGCGGCTTTACTGACGGCTACTACACGAATGTCCGCCGTGATATGTTCGGAGTCCGCGAAAAGGACGATGTGATCGCCGCAAAGGAGATCCTTCCGAAGCTCCACGAACTTTACCGCTTTGAGCGAAAAACTGCTCCTGTTGACTTCCATGCAGTCATAAAAGTGAACAAACCTGTGAAAATAACGGCAGAAAGCGGAAATCTTTCCGTATCTGCTGAGGGCAGTGTTCCGGAAAAGGCTCTCAATCGCCCGACTGATGAAGCCGTACTGACAAAGCAGCTTTCAAAGCTTGGCGACACGATTTTTACGCTTGGCAAAATAAATGCGGAAATAGACGACGGTCTCATTGTACCGGCAGGCGAACTGAATCGTCTGCGCCGTGAAGTCACGGAAAGGCTCACGGAACTTATCATACAGAAAAACACGCCGCATTTCACAATAACCGATTTTGTTCCGGATATGGGGACTTTCTCCGCCTCGGAAACAGCTACCGCTCCCCTTCCGCGCAGAGTTTTCTGCCGCACAGCGGAACAGGCTGAAACTGCCGCAGAATTCGCGCAGTTTGTGATACTGCCCGAGAACATCATCTCGCAGCAGCTCATCGAAAAATGCGGTGCTGACAAGATCATCATCTCTCCGCCAAGATTTATTTCCAATGAGGAAAAGACAATAAAGTGCCTTTCCGAACTGAAAGAACTGGGGATCTCGCGTCTTTTCTGTCACACTCCCGACTGCATTGCGATAGGCAGAAAGCTTGGTTTCAGGCTTCACGGAAGCTTCACGCTGAACATTTACAACTCCCACAGCGCAAGTTACATGAAACAGCTCGGGCTGGAGGACTTCACGGTATCGTTTGAGGCGAAGCTTACCCAAATTGCAAAAATGCGCCGCGAGATACCGCTCGGAGCTGTTACCTACGGACGGCTGCCGCTTATGCTCACGCGAAACTGTCCGATAAAGAACGAGGTCGGCTGTGCACGATGCAGCGGCAGTATTACAGACCGAACGGGCAGGAAGTTCCCGATAGTCTGTGCAAAGGAATATGTAGAGATACTAAATCCGAACACGCTCCTCATTACTGATAAAGAGATGTGCGGAGCAGATTTCTCGCTTATTATGCTCAACAAGGAAACTCCGCAGCAGGTTCGCGACGCTCTCTCGGGCAAGCGACCCGACGGTGATGTTACACACGGACTTTATTACAGAGGTATATGATATGAAACTCACATTCAAAAAGCTCGACCCGAAGGCTTTCATTCCAAGCCGCGCAACTCAGGGCAGCGCCGGTATGGATATCTGCGCCTGTCTTGACGAACCTGTCGTTTTACAGCCCAATGAGATAAAAATGATCCCTACGGGCATTACTGCCGAACCCGACCGCAGCGACATTGCTCTGCTTGTCTATCCGCGCTCGGGACTTTCCGCGAAATTCGGCGTTTCGCTCGCTAACTGCGTCGGCGTTGTTGACAGCGACTACCGCGGAGAATGGTTTATTCCGCTTATAAATCACAGCAGCGCGCCTTTCACGGTTGAGCACGGAATGCGTATCGCACAGCTCATACCTACTCCGATACTCATACCCGAGATCGAAGTCAGCGACGAACTCTCCGCAACAGACCGCGGTGAGGGAGGTTTCGGCTCATCGGGTATCTGATGACATAAAACCAAGACAATTTGAATGCCGCTTTCTGCGGCGGATAGGAGATAAAAATGAAAAAAGCCCTTTACATGACCCTGCTCCTCGCAGCAGCCTGCCTTCTCGGCGGTCTCATCGGCGGAGCGGCAAAAGGCTACTGGTCTTTCCTCGGCACAAAGATCGGCTTTGAATTTGAGCCGGGCAACTTCCTGCGCACAGACTTTTTCTCGCTGACGTTCGGAATTTCCCTCAGTCTTAATCTTGCACAGATAGCGCTCATGCTCGTTGCGATTTTCGTATTTTACAAGACTGCCCCCAAGTTCATAACTTCAAAGTAAATTTCGCCAGTTTTTATCACATTTCAGCCGCCTGCTTGCAAAAGCTTTTACAAATTTTCGGCGTGGAAGAATTTCTCACGCAAAATTCTTGTCTATACGCGGCTTCGGTGATATAATATACATATTAGCGCAGTATTTGATTTTTCATGAATCCGGTGTTCCTGCACCGCAAAAACTAAAAATAAAACATGGCAGATCAAATACTGCACTACTACCATATGTTAAGGAGCTAACAAATGTTTACAAAAGATATCGGTATCGATCTCGGTACTGCAAATACGCTCGTGTATATGCGCGGAAAGGGTATTATAATAAGAGAGCCTTCCGTTGTCGCAGTCAACACGAGAACGGACAAATGCCGCTATGTCGGCAAGGAAGCCAAGGACGTAATCGGAAGGACTCCGGGATCTATCGTCGCGGTAAGACCGCTTAAAGACGGTGTTATTGCCGACTTTGACATTGCTACGACTATGCTTCAGGAGTTCATCAAAAAGGCGCTGCGCGGAACTCTTTTCACAAAGGCAAATGTAATTATATGCATTCCCTCGGGAGTTACCGCCGTTGAAAGACGTGCCGTGCGCGAATCCTGCAAAAAGGCAGGCGCGAACAACGTTCTTATCGTAGAGGAGCCTATGGCTGCCGCTATCGGTGCAGGACTTCCCACAACCGAACCCGCCGGCAGCATGATAGTTGACATCGGCGGCGGTTCAAGCGAAGTGGCAGTCATTTCGCTCGGCGGGATCGTTGCAGCGCGCTCGGTAAGATGCGCGGGTGACGAGTTTGACGCGTCCATAATCAACTACATCAAGAAAAAGTACAATCTCCTCATCGGCGAAAGAACCGCCGAAAACATAAAAATAGAAATCGGCTCGGCATTTCCGAGTGAAAAGGAGGAGTCGCTTGAGATCAAGGGCAGAAACCTGCTAAACGGACTCCCCGAAAACATAATTGTAAACTCTGCCGAGATAAGAGACGCGCTTGTTGAGCCGCTGTCGAGGGTCATTGACGCTATCAAGTCGACACTGGAGGAGACTCCGCCTGAGCTTTCCGCGGACATCATCGACCACGGGATCACTCTCGCAGGCGGCGGCGCTTTGCTGAGAGGTCTTGACAAGCTCATAAACCGCGAGACCGGTATGCCCGTCTACATCGCGGAGTATCCCCTCGACTGCGTTGCCGAGGGAACCGGAAAGATCCTTGAAAATATCAATGATTATCAGGACGCTCTCACAGAAAACGTCAAGTACTATTAAGGAGGAAGCTCTCCATGCGTGATTTTCTCAAAAGCACGAGATTCAAGGTTCTGCTCGCTTTCCTCGCCTTTCTTGTCGGTATCATGATCTACTCCGTTACCAAAGGCGGCTACTCGATCTCTGGAGTTTCCTTTATCAACACAGTTACAAAGCCTTTCCGCACCGTGTCAAACAGTATAAGCGCGAAAATGGAAGGAACTGTTGACAAGCTGAGAAATGCAGACGAATACTATGACGAAAATCAGCGGCTGAAAGCTGAGATCGCCGACCTCAACAAGCAGCTCACCGAATATGAAGCTCTGCGCGAGGAGGTCGAGGAACTGAGAAAGTTCGTTATCATCAAGGAAGAACACCCCGATTATGAAATTTCTCAGCCGGCTGAAGTTATCGGCTATACCACAAACGATCCGTTCCGCTCATTCTCTATCAACAAAGGCTCTGCGGAGGGTATCAAGGTGAACTGTCCGGTCGTTACGGCTGAGGGACTCATCGGGATCACAGTCGAGGTCTCCGACCATGTTTCGACCGTAAGGTCAATTCTCTCGCCCGACCTTTCTGTTGCGGCAGCTTCGTCCTCAAACAGCACAAACCAAGGTATCATAGAGGGCAACGTCATCAGCGCCGAGGACGGAAAAACCCGTCTTATCCACGTCAGCACCGAGAATACCCTCAAAGAGGGCGATCTCATTATCACTGCCGGTTCAAGCGGACTCTTTCCCAAGGACTACGCGATAGGAACTGTTGAAAGCATAGGTCTGGACGCCGGCGGTCTTTCCGCCTGTGCCGAAATAAAGCCCTGCGTTGACATCACAAGGCTTTCCTCAGTCACGGTCATCACCGATTTCAGCGGCAAAAAGGAGGACAGCGATGAGGATTAGATCCACACGCGAACACAGAATACTCGTAATTAAAACCTCCGTGCGCTGGCTGCTGTACTATCTGGTCATATTCATCAGCTTTCTTATCATGACTTCCGGAACGCTGCTGAAGCCTATCCTGCTTGTTCCGATAGCGATATGTATCGCGATCGACAACAATCAGTACGCTTCGGTACTTACGGGAGCTGTCTGCGGTTTTCTTATCGATATAAGCTGCGGAAAGCTTTTCGGCTACAATGCCGTTATTCTCTCTTTTTTCTGCATCGTTGTGTCGCTCCTCTTTGAACTGTATCTGCGGCACCGTTTCACGAACTATATCCTCATTACAGCCGCAGTCTCGTACATACAATGCAGACTCGACTATAAGTTCTACTACCAGATCTGGAATTACGAAAACGTTGAGAGGATATTCACGCACGTTACCCTGAAAGTATGGGTATACACCGTGATCTCGGCAGTTTTTGTCTATCTCGTCATTGCGCTGATAAACCGCTTTCTAATGCCGAAGGAACACCTCACTATCGAGGAGGCTATCAAATCAAACTGAACAAACACCGCACACTTTAATGTGCGGTGTTGCCTTAATCCCTGAAAAGGAGGAACTTAATTGAAAGGACTCGCTGAAAACCTCAAATCCATTCTGATAATCCTCTTGGTTGTCGCACTTGCATTAATGAGCGCGCTGAGACTTATGGAGATACAGGTAGTCGGAGATGACACCATAAAAAATCAAGTGACCTACAGTGCTGATGCAATTACCTACACAAAGCAGGTAAAAGCTGCAAGAGGCGAGATCCTCGACTATAACAGCAACATTATCGTCACCAACGAGCCTCAGAGCAATCTTGTGCTTGAAAAGGCATTTTTCCCGTCTGACCTTAAAGAGGGCAACAAAACGCTCCTCGGCATATACAATGCGCTTAAAGACAGAGGCTACGAATATAAGGACAGTCTCCCGATAACGCCGGATCGTCCGTACGTTTTTACTGTCGAGGACTCAACAGACGTTATCGAAAACCTCAATCTCAATGTCTATGCAACTGCTGAAAACTGCGTGGACAAGCTTATTTCCGACAATGAGATAGACGAAAGCTACTCCGATGAGGAAAAGCGAATAATCGCAGGTATGCGCTATGACATGATCGAAAAGGACTTCGCATACAGCAATGACCTCGTGCTTGCAGAGGACATTGACGAGACCTCTGTTATCGAGTTCAAGGAACTGAGCAACTTCTACAAGGGCATTGATATTGTCGAATCTTCAAGCCGAAAAATCGAACGCGGCGACATTCTCCCCCACGAGATAGGAACAGTTGGCCCTATCTACGCCGAAGAATATGACGAGCTGAAAAGCAAGGGCTATGCAATGAACGATTCTGTCGGCAAGAGCGGTATTGAATCCGCTATGGAGACTCAGCTCCGCGGTCAGAACGGCGAGGAGGAACTCATCGTTGAGGACGGCCTCATCAAGAGCGACAAGCCTATCGAGGAAACTGTCTCGGGCGAGACCATAAAGCTTACAGTTGACGGCAACTATCAGCTTAAACTTCAGGGAATATTAGAGAACTTCCTCACGAATTTCCCATCAATAAATCCCAGACCCGAGAGCCTGAAAAACGTCCGCTGCGGTGCTATCTGCGTGCTTGACGCTAAAACAGGCGCTGTCAAGGGAATGGCTACTGCTCCGACCTACAACCTCAAGGACTACTCTGAAAACTACGATTACTTTCTGAAAATCGAGGACTCTCCTCTCGTAAACCGCTGCACCTACGGTCTTTACCGTCCGGGTTCGACATTCAAGACTATTACCGCGACAGCAGGCTACAACGAGGGACTCGTAGACGGAAATACCACATTTTTCTGTAATCAGAGATATATGTACTACGGCACGGAATACCGCTGTACAGGCAGACACGGAAGCATTTCCATGCGCCGCGCCATTGAAGTGTCATGCAACTCCTACTTCTACGAGCTTTCAAGTATGCTCGGAATCGACAACATCACCAAATATGCACAGCTCTACGGTCTCGGACAGAGCACGGGACTTGAAACGGGCGATGCTCCGGGTTACCTTTGTAATCCCGAAACCTTCGCTGCAAACGGTCAGGAATGGTACATTGGTTACGTTATTCAGGCAGGTATCGGAAATCAGGACTGCGGCATGACTCCCCTGCAAATGGCTGTTGTAGCAAGCACTATTGGCAACAGGGGCGTAAGATATCAGCCCTATCTTGTTGACAGCTACTATGAATACGGAACAAATGAACTCGTCAAGAAAACCGAACCTACTATCGCACAGCAGATAGAAGTAAACTACGACGATATGTACGACTACATCATAGGCGGTATGGTCGATGCTTCTGCAAATGTTCCTGCACAATATTCGCTCTCAAACCTTGGATTTGACGTTGCAATAAAGACCGGTACTCCTCAGACGGGTAAAGACCTTGAGGAGCAGAACTCTTTCTTTATTGGATTTGCCCCTGCTGACGACCCCGAGATTGCTTTTGCAGGAGTTATTGAGGGCGGCGAATATTCAAAGTATATGATCCGCGACATCATTCTTGCTTATCAAGAGTGCTACGGTCTCAACGGCGTAAAGCCCTCGGCAAGCTCAAAGCTGCCTGCTGAGGTTCGCCCCGAGCTTACTACAGGCACTACCACCACGACCGGAACAGACATCACAACCACTTCTTCTACTGCAACAACTGACTCCGATACGGTTTCAACCACAACGGAGTATAATGATGATCACCAGCAGCAGACAACGGCTCAGTCATATCAGAACGAGCCTGCAACAGCTCCGATCACAGAAGCTTCTTCCGAAGATTACGTCACAACAATGCTCCCTCCCGAGATATACGATCCACAGGGCGATCAGGCATCAACTTCAACAACAGATTAAATGAAAAAGACCTCCATTCGGAGGTCTTTTTCAGTCTGTTTGCGGGGCTTTGCCCCACACCCCACCAAAGGCTCTGCCTTTGGAATCTGCTAAAGGGTTTATACCCCTTTAGAATCCCTTTATTAGGTCGTGTTGACACTAAGCCTAACAACGCAGATTTTCGGCAAAATTTCACGCATCCTGCGTTAAAAAGTCTTGACAGGCGACAGCCTGCCTGCGACTTTTTGCCTTGTCTACGTAAAATTTATGCTCGAAAATCTGCGTTGTTAGGCTTAGTGTCAACACTCCCTAGTTAAATGTAAACGACCTCCATTGGAGGTCGTTTGTTGTTTCTACTGATATTGTTACTTTGCGGCATTAAATTGCAGCTTAGTGTGATTTTTTGAGACCTTCCTGATACATACTGCGCATACTATACTGCAATAGATTGTTGCAAGGATCCATGCCGCCTGATCCGTAAAGCATATCGCCCAAAAACCAAATTTTGGCACAAACGCCTTGCTGACGGCAATTCGCGCGATCATTTCAATAACTCCCGAGAATATCGCAACTGCTGAATAACCGAGTCCCTGTATAGTCATTCGCGTGGTGTTGAGGATTCCGAGCAGCCAATAGAAGAATCCTGCACACATCAGATACTGTGCCGAGGCTGCAAGAACTGCGGTCTCGCTGCTCTTTATGAACATAAGTGAAAGCGGTCTGCCGAAAAAGATGAGAACCAATCCTATCACGGCACCGTAGCCTGCTCCGACAGCAACACCGTTAAAGATTCCCTTGCGGATACGTTCGGGCTTTCCTGCACCAAGATTCTGGCTCGTAAAGACGGAAACGCCTGTAGCAATAGCGTCAAACGGACACATTGCAAGCTGCTTTATCTTGCTTGCCGCAGTAAATCCCGAAACATAAGAGCTTCCAAGACCGTTGTTTGCTGACTGCATGACCATGCTTCCGATAGCGGTTATCGAGTATTGCAGTCCCATGGGAATACCCATGATAAACAGTTCCTTTATCGCATAGAAGTTGAATTTGCAGTACTGACGCTTCAGCCTGAGGAGAGGGTATTTCTTCTGAATGTAAATAAAACACGCGATTCCGCTGACAGCCTGCGCTATTACCGTAGCAAGAGCAGCTCCGGCACAACCGAGCCTTATAACGGCAATGAACATGATGTCAAGGAAAATGTTCAGAAAAGCCGATATCATGAGGAAAATGAACGGCGTTCTGCTGTCGCCTACTGCACGCATTATTCCGGCAAGCAGGTTGTAAAACAGAATAAACGGTATGCCGAGGAAAATTATCAGCAGGTATATGTAAGCGTCATCGTAGATATTCGCAGGAGTTGCCATAATATTCAGTATGTTGCGGCAGAAAAGTGCTGTCGGTATAGTCAGCAGCACCGCAAAAGCTCCTGTCATGAGGTAGGCATTGAAAATGCAGGTTCGCAGTCTTTCATAATGCTCTGCGCCGAAATATTTTGCGACAGGTATGCTAAAACCCGCACAGATTCCCATGCAGAATCCCAGAACCAGAAACTGAACGCTGCTTGATGCTCCGACACCTGCAAGAGCGTCCGCACCGAGCACTCGTCCAACTATAGCCGCGTCGATCATGTTGTACATCTGCTGCAATAAATTGCCTAAAAGCAGCGGAAGTGAAAATTTAAGTATAAGCTTTATCGGAGAGCCTGATGTCATACTTTCCGTCATAAAGGATCCTCCTTATAATAATTGATTTATCGGGAAATATCGCCGGTATACGTTCATTTATCCCTACTTGCGGATAAATTCGCTGTCTATATCCGCATTTTCATCATCTGAAAGATAACGCTCCACGGTCATGTGGAGGTCGTATTTATCACGCAGCTCCGCTATCGTCCGCATCATCGGAGAAGCGTGATGTTCGTCAATCGCAGACTGGTCTTTCCAACTGTCAATGAGAAGGACCGTTTCTTCGTCCTCCATAGGGAAAAAATATTCGTACCGCAGATTTCCGTCCTTGGCGCGTATCTTGGCGACTGTGCCCGACTCCACCATTTCACGCGCAAACCTGCGCGCATTTCCGCCATTTCCGCGATAATAAATATTCACCGTAACAGCCATTTTCTCGTTCTCCAAAGCCTGTATTTTTTTCGTGCATTTGCAATTATACTACAGATAAATAGCAATGTCAATACTAAAATGAGGAATTTATTTTTCATTTTTTGCTAAGCAGCAGATAGCTGCAAACGCGAAAACAGGAAAAGCAAAATTCTGTTATTCATGTATAATTTCGGGTTATATGACAAAAATATAAGCGGAGGTGTTATCGTGAAGAAAAATTTATTATCTGATAAAAAACACGGCAAAGGCAGCAAGGGCTTTTACACAGCACTCGGAATAAGTGCGGTAATGATAGGCTCAGCCTGCATTTTTGCCTACCAGCAGGGTGAAAAGCTCACCGACCGCCAGCTAAAGGCTCAGCAGGATCTGGAGATCGCCGAGGAAGAAGCAGTTGACCGCCAGATCAACGACATACCCAAGACCACAACTCCCGCTTACCGCGTGACTACTCAGCCGCCGGTCATAACCACGACACAGGTCCTCACGACAGTTCAGGCGCCGACAATCCCCGCCTCTGATATAATTGAGAACGAGCCGCCTGTTGAAGTTGCTGAGATCTATGACGAACCTGCCGAAGCTGCAAACGCACTCACCGAGGAAGAAAGCGTAAGCGCAGGCGTGCAGAAAATCGAAAACCCGAAAGCTCCGCTCGCCGCAGCAGGAGAAATTATCGGCACATTCAGCGGCACTGATCTTGTAAAAAATGAAACCACCGGCTCGTGGCAGACCCACAACGGCACGGATATTGCAGCCGAAGTAGGCGCAGAGGTATATGCTGTCTCAAACGGAGAGATAACTTCCGTTTCCAATGATCCGCTGTGGGGCGTGACAATTGTCCTTGACCACCATAACGGATTCATGACGCGCTACTGCAATCTCGGCGCAGATCTCTCCGTTCAGGAGGGCGATGTGGTCGTAAGCGGCGATCTGCTCGGAACAGTCGGTGGAACTGCTGACATCGAGAGCGCTGTCGCACCGCACCTGCACATCGAAATGAAGCATAACGGCTCATACATTGACCCGATGAGCCAGATAAGCCAATAAATACAAAAGCCTGAAAACATTGCGTTCTCAGGCTTTTTTGTGTCAGTAGCAGAGATCTACGAGCCTCTCGCCGCTTTCATCTGTTGGTATTTCATCCGAAGATGAACTGTCATCGGAATATTCTGTAGTGGGCGGAGTTATATGGACTCCGTTCCTGCTGCCGTCTGTGGTGACTTCCATTCCCGAGATCGCACCATTGATGAAGTCCGCGAAAAATGCGTCAAAATCATCATAACCCATAGCCGACCAGTACTTGTCGAATTTTGGATCTTCGTACTTCTCGAACTTTTCAGGTATCTCTCCTGTTGCATTGTATTCATCAACGATCTCCTGATAGTGATTTGAAAAATACACAATATCGGGCATTATCTTGACGTAGAACATTACATAGAACCCGAAAACTACCGAGGACAGCACCGAAACCACTATGCTGATTATCGCGAAAGCCTTGCCGCGTCTGTGCGATGCAAGCGAAACTATCGCAAAAACCAATGAGAGCGGAACTGCTATTATGCTGAAGACTCCGCCGCAGAATACGAGGTTAACGAGAGCAATGATGAATGCCGCAACGGCGAATCCTACTCCCTTACCTTTTTCCTGAACAGGTGCAGGGGGCGGCATCATTCCGTACTGATTGCCATTGTCCTGACCTCCATAAAACTGATTATCCATATTTTCTCCTTCTTATCTTTATTGATTACAGGCTCGTTTCCCAGTTCCAGTTGCGTACCTCAAGCTCCTCAAGATTATAGGGAGTTTTCTGGTAAACGCAGTAATTGAGCCAGTTTGTGAACATAAGATTTGCCGTACATCTCCACGAGAACACCGGTACATTGTCGGGATCGTCATCGGGAAAATAGTTGTACGGGAGCTGAATGTCGATACCCTTTTCCAGATCGCGCTTGTATTCGTTCGCAAGCGTTTCCCTGTCGTACTCTGAGTGTCCCGTGATAAAGTACTGCCTGCCGTTCTTGTTGGCAATAATGTGGACTCCCGAAATATCCGACGAAGTGAGTATTTCAAGCTGAGGTATGCGCTCTATGTCCTCGCGGCGAACCTCGGTGTTCCTCGAATGTGGAACGTAAAAAATGTCATCGAATCCGCGCAGGAGCTGACTGTTGCTGACCTCCATACGATGCGGAAAAATGCCGAACATCTTATGCGGAAGCTGATACTTCGGTATTCCGTAGTGGTAGTAAAGTCCCGCCTGAGCCGCCCAGCAGATGTGTATAGTTGAAAAAATGTGGGTCTTTGACCACTCCATTATCTCGGTTATCTCGTTCCAGTAGTCGACCTGCTCAAAATCGAGCAGTTCAACGGGCGCTCCCGTTATTATCATGCCGTCGTATCGGTTGTTTCTTACCTCGTCAAAGGTCTTGTAAAAAGCGTCAAGGTGGTGGCGCGATGTGTTGCGCGAAACGTGCGAAGCCATCTGCAAAAGGTCGATATCCACCTGTAGAGGAGTGTTGCTGAGAAGGCGCATAAGCTGATTCTCAGTGTCTATCTTCTTTGGCATGATGTTGACGATGATGACTTTAAGCGGACGTATGTCCTGATGCTCCGCCCTCTCCTTAGACATTACGAAGATGTTTTCTTCTCCAAGCGTTTTGAACGCCGGGAGTTCCGATGAAATTCTTATTGGCATTTCAAATCGCTCCTTTCATTTTACTTTTCCTTGCCGATCGCGTTTCTGAGCGCGCGAAGCTCGTCTGCGGTAAGCTCGCGGTATGAACCCGGCTTGAGCATTCCGAGTTTGAGCGGGCCGATACTGATTCTTCTGAGTCGTGCGACCTCAAGTCCGACTGCCTCGCACATTTTTCTTATCTGACGGTTTCTGCCCTCCTTGATAGTGATGAGCATTACCACTCTGCCCGGTTCCTTGTCCTTAACGACAACATTTGCCGGAAGCGTCTTTCTGCCGTCAATAACAACACCCTCAGCAAGCTGAACGAGCTGCTCGTCGCTGACATCTGGGCGAACCGTTACGCGGTAGGTCTTGCTGATGTGGCGGCTCGGGTGCATGATATCGTTCGCAAAATTTCCGTCATTTGTAAACAGGAGCAGTCCCTCGGAATTTCTGTCAAGTCTGCCGACAGGATAAACGCGCTCCTCAACGTCCTCCAGAAGATCCATGACACATCGGCGGTCAAGCTCGTCCGAAACGGTCGTAACGTATCCGCGCGGCTTGTTCATCATAATGTATATGAAATTTTTCTTTCGCGGCAGGTAGATCCTCTCGCCGTCAATGGTTATGAGATCCTTAAAGCCGCACTTGTCGCCGAGTTTTATCGGTCTGCCGTTTAGCTTGACTCTGCCCTGAGAAATAAGCTCTTCCGCCTTTCTTCTTGAGCAGAATCCGCTGTCGGCTATCATTTTCTGAATTCTTATCTTTTCCACTTTATCTCCAATCTCTCAGGAGAAAATGCTCCCGAGTCTCGTAAGTAACTTTTTGAATTTGTTTTGTGTTTTGCTTTTATCCTTTGACTGAGCTTTCGCGATCTCCTCCCCTGCACAAAGTGGTATCCTGCGTATCTCCCTGCCGTTATAGGTTATTTCAAGCTGAGCAAGTTCATCGCCTGCGGCAACAGGTGCATACACAAATGGCGATGAGATGACCGTATACTGCAAATCAGAAGGCTTTGCCGCAAGAGCCGTTATCGAAACTCCGTCCTCGCCGGCAGTAAGAGTGACCTTACCGGAAACTCCCCCCACAACGTCAAGCGAAAGGTTTTCAGGTAACTCTGCTTCAACGGCGCTGACCGTCTCAAAGCCGTAATCATACATTGCGATGTGGTCGTCCCAGTCATTGCGGTCATTCAGCGTAACGCAAATGAGATCATCGCCACCGCGCTCGCAGGCAGAGACGAGACAGCGTCCCGCCTCATCGGTAAATCCCGTTTTCACGCCGTAAACTCCGTCACACATCGTGAGGAGCTTGTTGGTGTTTTTCAGCCAGCGCTCATAAGGAGGATTGCCGAATTCAAGCTTTTTAGTCTCGGACGAACATATTTCGCGGAATGTCTCATTTTTCAGAGCCTCACGCGCAAGGATCGCCATATCGTAAGCGGACGAACCGTGACCCTCACCCTCAAGACCCGAGGGCGTTACAAAATAGGTGTGCGAAAGTCCAAGCTGCTGCGCGCGTTCATTCATAAGTTCTGCAAAGGCTGGAATACTCCCTGCAAGCTTAACGGCAGCCGCATTTGCCGCGTCATTTCCCGACGGCAGCAGCATTCCGCAGCACAGCGCGTACTTCGTGACGATATCGCCCTCCTGCAAGCCCATTGACGAACCCTCGACCTTTATCGCCTCGCTGTCAACAACGAATTCCTCATCAAGGTTTCCGCTTTCAAGACACAGCAGCGTGGTCATTATCTTAGTGGTGCTTGCCATGGGCAGCTTTTCGCGGCAGTTTTTCTCAAAAACTATTTCGCCCGTATCGGCTGAGATAAGCACAGCTCCCTTTGCCAAAATTTCGGGCGGATTCGCGGCTTTGGCAGTCAATGCGCCCGAACTGCCGCAGATCACGAACGCCGATATCATAACAATAAACAGCTTTTTCATTCACATATCCTCCACAAAAACACTTTTTGTACAGAATATGCTGTTTTTCCCGTCATTATGCAGAATTGCCGCCAAACAGGAAAAGCTGTTCAGCGTTACGCGCAAAAGCGATCACTCCACAGAGACTTCCTCATCATCGCCTTTTTTCTTGCCTATAAAGCTGCTGACATAGCTGACGATATCGGGGAACTTGTCGATAACTGTATCAATAGCTCCGCCCGATGTCTCCATGCGAACCATTCTCGCGTTTCCGTCGGGAGAAACCACAAGGAAACCCTCTGGCTTTATGGAAACGCCTGCTCCTGCGCCACCCCCGAAAAGGTTCTTGTCATACTTTGAGGGAATATCGGAGCCGCCGCCGCCAAAACCGTATGAAACCTTTGAAATAGGAATGATCGTAACGCCGTTGTCAAGATTTATCGGCTCGCCGATAATGGAATTAACGTCAGCCATTTCCTTGACCTTTTCCATTGAAATTCCGAGCATTTCACTCAAAGGAGTATTATTTCCGTTCATTATAAAACCTCTCTTTTTCGTTATTCCTGCACAGCGGCAGTCTTTTTAAGCTTTCTTTCCTTCAGCTTTTTGGGTAATAATATTCTGAAAATATATGTCATCAGGAACCATATTCCCGATATGACCAATGTTCCTAAGCGGAAACTTACACTGACCGAAACGTCCCAGCGGCTCTTGTTCAGACTGAAACCCGGATTTATGTCTACGGTCTTGATACGCAGGTCGAATATCCTGCCGAGCACAGCAAGTCCGTTGTAGGTGACTGCGCATATCCTGCCGTATTTCAGCGCACAGTCATAAGCGTCCTCGTTTGCTGAAATGAGATCAATGTACACATCGCTGAGATGTATCCCCTTGAAAATTTTCTTTATGGGATACTTTGCGCTGTTCCATATTTCAAGGAGCGAACCGATTTTTTCCGCGGCAGACTTCACTCCGGACGGAATCCCGTCATCTTCGTCTCCCAGATCCTCATTATCGGCAGATCGGAGTTCTTCTGCTGCCGGTTCGGAATGGCTCTCGCTGTTTTCGGCAATAGTTTCCTCTGCTTCCGATTTTTCGGGCACATCAGGTTCTTCATCTGCTTCATGAGTATCGGGAGCTGCACTCTCATCAGGAGTTTCTTCTGCGTCAGAAGATACAGCCGAATCTTCCTCCTGAGAGTCGTCCGACTCTGACTTCTGCGGAGTTTTACGGCGCTTTCTGAGCCACGCAATCGCTCCGCCGCCATTTGAATCGGTTACATTCAAGAATGAAACCTTGATCTTATACGACAGCTTTTCGTCGATAAAGCTTATCTCAGCTCCGACAGGCACAGCAAGCACTATAAGAATAATGCCCAGAACGGCAAGGATAATATACAGCAGTATTTTTAATATCAAGAGCACTACACCCATTATGTCACTCCTAATTATCTTAATTCAGGCACTCTTCATGCTCCGCCTCTTCCTCTCTGAGAAGAGCATCTACGTCCTCCGTGGTCACTTGTCCGGGAAGGATCGGCAGATCATCGGTAGATGCCAGACCAAAGCTGCGCAGGAAAACAGGAGTCGTGCGGTAAACTATCGGCTTTCCGGGAATGTCAAGCCTGCCTGCCTCCTCGATGAGTCCCTTTTCAACAAGATTATTGACAACAGATGAGCTGTCAATACCTCTGACATTCTCAATAAAGCCTTTTGAAACAGGCTGATTGTAAGCAATTATCGTAAGAGTTTCCATTGCCGCATTTGAAAGCGGCGTACTGCGCTTTGTTTCAAGCGCTGTCTTTATCATCGGAGCAAATTCCTCGCGCGTGCACATCTGATAGCTGCTGTCGAGCTTTTTTATGCACAGTCCGCTGCCGCAGTCGTCATAGCGTTCGTTGAGCAGCCGCACGAGCCTTGGGATAGTTCCCACGTCAACTCCGCTTGCTTCGGAAAGGCGGTATATTTCAATGGGATCGCCGCTTGCAAAGAGAATAGCCTCTATTGCTCCGAGCTTTTTTGTGATTTCCAAGATTTTTTCACTCCGTTCTTTCTTCCCTTAAAGAAGATCATCGAATTATCTTCGCTTATCGTTATGCGCCCCGATTTCGTAAGTTCAAGGACTGCGAGGAATGTCGCAACTCTTGCGGAGCGGTCGGTGACTCCGACATAAAGCTTGTCCATAGCCACTTCGCCTGTCGAGTAAAGCTCCCTGAGAATATGCACGACCTTGGTCATTACCGAGACTATGCGCCTTTTCACGACGGAATTTATCTTATTTTCGACTTTCAGCTTCTGTCTTTCGTTCCTGATAGCCTTTGTGGAAAGCGCAGAATAGGCGATCGCGAGCCGCTCAGGTTCATGGACAAGGGTATACGTCATATCCGCCTTTATTTTCATCTGCCTGCGCACGAAAACATCTCCGCCGATATATCGCCTTGCGAGGTCGGCAGCCGCTATCTTGCACATAGAATACTCGATAAGTGCGCCCTCAAGTTCCTTTTTAAGCTGTTCCGCCTCCTCGGGACGCGGCAGCAGAAAGGCTGTCTTTATATAAATGAGTCTCGCAGCCATTTCGAGGAACTCCCCCGAAAGTTCAAGATCCTGCTCGTGCGCCTGATCCATGTACAGCAGATACTGCTCCAAAAGCTTTGATATCTCAATATCACAGATATTCAGCTTGTGCTTGGTGATAAGGTTCAGCAGCAGGTCGAGAGGACCTTCAAACACCTCTAATTTGAACGAAATGCTCTCCATTACCAGCCCCATTTAACTCTCGGTATCCACGAAACCGCTTTCCAGAGAGCGTTGCTTACAAAATCAGTCACTATATAAAGAGGATTGTGAGCAGAAGGAATGTAGGAAAGTCCAAGAATGACCACAATGAACGCAAATGTTACTTCGCGCTGATGACGATAGAACCAGCGGTCTACCTTTTCACTTGTAAAATAGCTCAGTACGTTGTATCCGTCAAGAGGTGGGATAGGAATGAGGTTGAATACTGCCAGTCCGACATTCACCTGAAACAGAAAGCTCAGAAGCAGCAGAACGCATGACATGGTCGTTACTTCAGAGCTGACCAAAGCCATGAGCCCGCTTTTAGTACAGATGATAATATTGTAGGCGATTCCGGCTACAAAAGCTGCAAGCAGATTCGATACAGGGCCTGCAAGAGCGGTGAGCGAGATCCCTGCACGATATTTTTTCATTCGCAAAGGATTTATAGGAACAGGCTTTGCCCAGCCGAATCCCGTAAGTACCATGAGCAGTCCGCCAAACGGATCAAGGTGTGCAAGCGGATTCAGTGAGATCCTTCCCTGACGCTCAGCGGTATCGTCTCCGAACCACTTTGCGACCAGAGCATGAGCGGATTCATGCAGAGGAAGCACCAAAAGCATTGTTATTATTCGTGAAAAGTACTTTATAAAAACCGTAATATCCATATTGATCCTTTCATCTGTTTCGTTTGTGAAGTTACATACATTATATTATACTACATAACGGTATATTTTTCAAGTAAAATGATGAAATTTATGATTTCCAAAATTTTTTCAAGTTTTTTTTAAAAAAGGCTTGCTTTTTTTTTCATTATGTGCTAAAATAATCATGTTGTCTTTATTTGATGATAAAGAACTTGTAATCAAGATAAGGAGGTGCAGCCTAATGGCAAAATGTGATATCTGCGGTAAGGGCGTTACTTTTGGTATAAAGGTATCTCACTCACACAGACGCACTAACAGAACATGGAAGCCTAATGTAAAGCGTGTAAAGGCTATCGTCAAGGGTACTCCTTGTCATATCTACGCTTGCTCAAGATGCCTGCGTTCCGGTAAGGTTGAAAGAGCATAATCAGGTAATTTCCGGATATCAGAGCTGCGCAGCCGCGCGGCTCTTTTATTTTTCATGCGGAGTATTGCTTTTATCACTTAAATATGTTATAATATAACATTAGCTTTAGTCAGCGCCGTGCAGAACGCTGACGACTTCAATATTATCTGAATAAAGGATTGGTTTTAATGGATTATAATGCACTTGCAGAGCTTCTTTTCCCGGAGAGCACCCTTACCCGCGAGGACATCGAAGCAAGATACCCCGAGCGTGACCTTCCCGAGGGCGCGTTCGTAACGAGAATCGGCCCGAGCCCGACGGGATTCGTCCACCTCGGAAACCTCTACAACGCTGTAATTGCCGAGCGTATCGCGCACCAGTCGGGCGGAGTCTTTTATCTCCGTATCGAGGATACCGACAGCAAACGTGAAGTTGAGGGCGCAGTCGAGACTCTCATCAACGCAATGGCTTACTTCGGAGTCACATTCGACGAAGGTGCAACTGCTGACGGAGATAACGGAAAATACGGCCCCTACCGCCAGAGACAGCGCAAGGAGATATACCACGTTTTCGCAAAGGAGCTCGTTCAGCGCGGACTCGCTTACCCGTGTTTTCTCACTGCCGAGGAAATAGACGCTATCCGCGAACAGCAGACCGCCAATAAGGAAAATCCCGGAATTTACGGAAAATACGCTGAAAAGAGCCGCAGTCTCACTCTTGAGCAGATAAGTGAGAATATCAAGGCAGGCAAGGAATGGGTGCTCCGTTTCAAGGGCACTGAGACTGACGAACATATAACCGTTGAAGACGCTATCCGCGGAAAGCTCGAAATGCCGCGCAACAACATGGATTTCGTACTTCTGAAAAGCGACGGTATCCCAACTTACCACTTCGCTCACGTTATAGACGACCACTTCATGCGCTCGACCCACGTTATCCGCGGTGAGGAGTGGATATCATCGCTCCCCATGCACGTTGAACTTTTCAACACACTCGGCTGGAAACAGCCCATTTACTGCCACACAGCTACTCTCATGAAATTCGAAAACGGCAGCAAGCGCAAGCTTTCCAAGAGAAAAGACCCCGAACTCGCCCTCACCTACTATCAGCAGGAGGGTATCTGCCCCGAAGCTGTATGGGAGTTCCTGCTCACGCTGCTCAACTCCAACTTTGAAGAGTGGCGCATTGCAAATCCCGAGGCTGATTTCCACGATTTCTCGTACACCATTGAGAAGATGTCTATCTCGGGCGCTCTCGTGGACATGGACAAGCTCCGCGATATCTCCAAAAATGTCATCTGCCGTATGTCTGCACAGCAGGTTTTCGACGGCTGGAAGGACTGGTGCGAGGAGTACAATGCCGAGTACGCCGACCTCATCAAAAAATATCCCGAGCGCACGCTCGCTGCCATCAATGTCGGAAGAGGCGGAGCTAAGCCGCGTAAGGACATCGAAACATGGAAACAGGCGTGTGACTTCATGAGTTTCTACTACGATGAGACCTTTAAGGTCTCCGATCCGATGCCCGAGGAGTGCGACGATGAGACAAGAAAGCTCTTCTTCGCAAAGTACCTTGAAAGCTATGACCATGCCGATGATTCGTCAGAATGGTTCGCCAAAGTCAAGGTCATCACCGAGGAACTTGGCTTTGCCGTAAAGCCTAAGGACTACAAGAAGAATCCCGACCAGTTCAAGGGAAGTATCGTTCACATCACAAATATGCTCAGGATCGCGCTGACAGGTCACGCAAATGCTCCCGACATCTGGGAAGTTAGCCACGTTCTCGGTGAGGACATCGTAAGAGCGCGCATGGACAGATTTGCCAAGTAATTATAAAAGAGGATTGGAAAATGGCTGATAAAAACAACAAAAATTTTGAGATACCGCGTCCCGTGTTCCCGAAAAGAGCAGTTATCACTGGCGGTATGCCCTACGGCAACAAGGAGCTCCACTTCGGTCACGTTGGCGGAATGTTCGTGTTTGCGGACACTTTCGCGCGCTTCATGCGTGACAGAATCGGCAAGGAAAACGTTATATTCGTCGGCGGAACAGACTGCTACGGTTCGCCTATCGCAGAGGGCTGGAGAGTCAAGGTAAAGAACGGCGAGTTTGACGGAACACTTGAACAGTTCGTCCAGAGAAACCACGATAAGCAGCAGGCTACACTCGATGCTTACGGAATTTCCCCGAACCTTTTTGCAGCTTCGGGACTCGGCAGAAGCAAGGAGATCCACGCCGAAGTCACAGACTGGTTCATCAGCTCTCTCCACAAAAAGGGACAGCTCAAGCAGATAACCACAATGCAGTTTTATGATGAAAAGGCAGGTATGTTCCTAAACGGCAGACAGGTCATAGGAAAATGTCCGGTCGAAGGCTGCACCTCTGAAAAGGGATACGCTGACGAATGCGACCTCGGACACCAGTATATGCCCGAGAACCTCATCAATCCCGTAAGCACGCTAACAGGCAAAACTCCCACTATGAAGCCGGTCACAAACTGGTACTTCAAGCTCCGCGATTACGAGCAGCTCATGAAGGACTGGGTGGAGGAGCTTAAAAAGCGCAAGGACGTTCGTCCGGTCGTATGGAAAACGATAGATGAGTTTTTGAAAAAACCTGTCATTTATATAAAGCGCGAGTTCGAGGAAAAGTATCTCTCACTCAAGGACGAAATGCCTGCACACAACTACCTTGAAGAACCAAAAAAGCCCTCGTTCACTATAGAATTCGACACACTTTCCGACTGCGATGACGCCTGCCGCATACTCACTCACAACGGTATCCGCTACAGAACGGGCAAGACCCTTGTTCCGTTCCGTCTCACGGGCAATATTGAATGGGGCGTTCCTGCTCCCGTCATGGACGGAGTTGAGGGACTTACCGTGTGGGTATGGCCGGAGTCACTCTGGGCACCTATTTCATTCACACAGACTTACCTTGAACAGGAAGGCAGAAGCCGCGATGAATGGAAGGACTACTGGTGCAGCAAGGAATCGGGCGTTTACCAGTTCATCGGTCAGGACAACATCTATTTCTACGGGATCGCAGAGCCTGCTATGTGGATGGCTCAGCAGGAATCCGCGGACAAGACTGCCTCGCCTGCCGAGGGCGAATTGCAGCTCCCGACAATTGTGGCTAACCACCACATTCTTTTCCTCGACAAGAAGGCTTCAAGCTCGGGCGCAGTTAAGCCGCCTATGGCTGATGACCTGCTCGAACACTATACTCCCGAGCAGCTCAGAATGCACTGGCTCGGTCTCGGTCTCGGTCAGCGCTCGGTAAGCTTCATGCCGAAGCCTTATAATCCTGATGCAAAGCCGGAAGACGCAGATCCCGTTGTAAAGGACGGTCTGCTCCTCTCAAACGTTTACAACAGAATGATACGCACAGCTTTCTACACCACGCAGAACGAGCTTGACGGAATCATGCCCGATAACGCACCCGAGGAAAAATTCCTCGCAGACGCTAAAAAGGCAGTCCTCGACTACGAGAGACACATGAGCAAATTTGCTTTCCACCAGTGTACTTATGTACTTGACAGCTACATCAGAAACGGCAGCAAGTACATGGCAAAGGCTCTCAACGGCGATTACAGCGACAAGGAGCAGTTAAAGCAGTCGCTCGCAAATCTTTTCTACATGATAAGAATTGCAGGTGTTCTTCTCCACCCGATGGCTCCGTTCGGAACTGAAAAGCTCCGCGAGTACCTTGAAGTTGACGAGCGTATCTGGTCTTGGGACACGATCTTCGAGCCGCTCACCTACTTTACAGGCGAGAACCACAAGCTTAAATTTCTTCCCCCGAGAACGGACTTCTTTACACGTCACGAAAGCCAGTTCGCACAAACTGAATAATGCAAAAGAGGCAGTCAATTATTTGACTGCCTCAATTTGTTGAAAGCTGTTTGTTGGGTTTGCCCCCGCTGCTTTTAAAATCCCTCTATTTTTAGGTCGTGTTGACACTAAGCCTAACAACGCATCTTTTCGGCAAAATTTCACGCATCCTGCGTTAAAAAGTCTTGACAGGCGACAGCCTGCCTGCGACTTTTTGCCTTGTCTACGTAAAATTTATGCTCGAAAATCTGCATATTATCTTAGTGTCAACACTCCCTAGATATATACCTGTTTTTTGAGGAGCGCGGTAATGGTTCTTCCGATGATCGCAAGGTAGTTTATATCCGCGACCGCCCACTTTTTGAAGCGTCCGACATAACAAAACGAAATGAGCCCCTTGATAATACTGTCATCTGTCATGAGATACTGCACAGCTCCGCCGATATTCTGCGCGCTAAGCTGTGCAAGAGCCGTATCATCACGGCCTTCAAGCTCGTTAACATTGTCGATGACGAATATCCCGTCTCCCGAAAATCTTCCCGTGTAGTTATTCGCGAAAAGATACTGCGCACTCTTTGCGTCAGAATTTCCGCAGCTTAGAATAAGGCTCATGTCGTTGCCTGCAAATACACATATGTCGTCAATCCCAAAACAAACGCGGATCTGCTCCAGAAGCACGGAAACATCGGGAGTACGTCCGAGTACAAGCCATTCGGCAAGCTGTCCCACAAAGGCAAGCTTCTCGGAGGTCTCTCCGCTGCTGCTGAGAAAAGCTATCTTGTTCTCGATATCCTTTTCCACGGGGCCGTGCTTGGCGATATCATAGATAACATAGCGGTTCTGTCCCTTTTCCTGCGCAATGTACAGCGCCTTGTCCGCCTGCATGAACAGCTCGTCATAGTCGGCGCTGTCCACAGGATAGGTGGAAACTCCCATAGAACAGGTCAGGCGGAAATTCTCAAACCTATCGCTGAATGCAAATTCCGTTTTTGTGCGGATAGCCCGCAGGATCCCGCGCAGATCGGTCTCGTCACGCGTGTCCTCAAGCACAAGCAGATAACCGCCGCCGCTTATACGGCCTGCGAATCCGCGTGTACCTATCTCGGTCTTGATGATACGGGCGATCGTATAGATGACCTCGTCTCCGAAAAGATGTCCGTAACTCGAATTTATATCTGTAAAATTATCAATGTCAAGAATAACAAGATTGACGTTATACTGCGGTTTTTCGGCAAGTATCTGCTGCGCAACGGAAGTTATCGCGCGCTTGTTGAGCAGTCCCGAAAGAGAGTCCCTGTTGGATTCAAGGGCAAGATTTACGTCCTTGCTCTTGCGCCCAGAACTTACTGACGAGATTATTCCCATTACCCTGCGGCAGTTCGGATCGTCATAGCGCGTAATCCCTCTGAAAAGGCAACGTTCTCTCGTCTTGCCCGATGTGAGCAGCGATGACTCGAATTCATAGTCAAAGCGATAAACTCCGCTGCTGATGTCTCGGCAAAGACTGTTGAATATCTCGGCATAGCGTGAGAGAACACGTCCCGAGTCGAGCGCTTCTCTGCGCCATGTTTCGAGATCTGCGTCCACAAGAACTATGTCGCGGCACGAATCGCACATATAAATCCGTATACGCTTGGTCTCAAAGCGATACTCAAACGCAAGATCGCTGATAAGACTCAATGTGCAGCGATAGTCCGAGACCTGCTGCTGTTTTCCGTAGGCAAGGCTTTCGAGCGAAAAAATATCGCTCAGAGCGATCTCAAATAAAGCCGCTCCGCCTCCTATATCAACGTTCCTCACACTCGCCAAAGCCCAGCGGAAATCCCCGTTCATGCCCTTGACGCGGATAACCGTGCGGCGCCGCTCCCCTGACGAAACACTGTCAATGCAGTCCTTTATCCGCGGAAAATCAGTGTCGTCAATAGTCCTGCGTATCGAATATATCACGTCATTGCCGAAATAGCTGAAAAAAGCCTCATCCGCACTCTGCGTATGAAAACTCTCGTCAATAATGACTCTGCCCATGCTGTATATCTGTTCGCCGGGGAAATCGCCTGAAGCAACCATAGATAAGCTCCTTATAATGTAATGTATATAATATAAATATATCACATTGTTCAGCCAAAATCAACAGTAAAATTTTCAGGATTCGGTTGATTTATATTATAAAATAATGTATAATCATAATGGATAATTATATCAGAGAGAGGTTTACGCTATGGATAAAAAAGAAATCAAACGAAGTATCTTCATCGCCGCTCTTGCTGTAGCGGTATGTGTCACGGTTCAGAATTTCGCTGTGATCGCACAGGTTTTCATGATCGCGCTCAACGCACTGAAACCGCTTATCATCGGCTGCATCATCGCATATATTTTCAACATAATCATGAACAGCTTTGAAAAGCATTACTTCCCGAAGTCCACTTCGCACAAGGTCGAGATCACGCGCCGTCCGGTTTGCCTTGTGGCATCATTTGCCATCACTGTCGCAATAATCGTGCTGATACTCTACATTGTAATCCCGGAACTGGCAGGAGCGATCAGCGTATTGTATGACGAGATCCCGTCACAACTGGTCAAGCTAAAGGACTTCGTAGCAAAGGAACTTCAGCAATACCCCGAAATACAGCAGAAGATAAGTGATTTTAACGTTGACTGGTCTTCCATTGTCGAAAAGGCAACAAATCTCTTCACTATAGGTGTTACGGGTATATTAAGCTCCGCGGTCGGAATCATCGGCGGACTCACAATGACCGTCACCAACCTCATTCTCGGATTTGTTTTCGCAGCTTATCTGCTCCTGCGCAAAGATAAGCTTTACACGGACGTGAAAAGGATCATGACCATTGCATTCAGCGAGAGATCCAACAGAAAGATCCGCCGAATATACCACACCGCGCACGATACTTTCAGAAGTTTCTTCGTCGGACAGTTCGTTGAGGCTATAATCCTCGGCTCGCTGTGCTTTGTGGGCATGACCATACTCAAACTCCCCTACGCCGGCATGAGCGGAACTCTCGTCGGAATTACGGCTCTTATACCTATTGTCGGAGCTTTCATCGGTGCTGGAATAAGTGCATTCATGATACTCACGGAAAATCCCATGCAGGCGCTAATCTTCCTCATTTTCCTCATCATTCTCCAGCAGGTCGAGGGCAACCTCATCTACCCCAAGGTAGTCGGTTCTTCGATAGGTCTGCCCGGAGTGTGGGTTCTTGCCGCGGTAACAGTCGGCGGCGGACTTTTCGGGATCCTCGGTATGCTCCTCGGAGTACCGCTCGCAGCTACTATCTACAAGCTTTGTTTTGAGAAACTTGAGAGACGCGAAAAGGCACTGGGAATTACGTCTACCAAAACCGAGACTCCTGCCCAAAAAACACCCGAAAAATCAAAAATTCCTGTCTCAAAGTCTCAAAAAAAGAAATAACCAAATAGTTTTCAACCAAATTTTTCAGCTTTTAAACAAAATTTGCGCTTAATCAACAAGTATTTTCTGATATTTTTGTGTATAATCCAGATTGACAATTATCAGACATTATGATATCATAAGTAGTGCAAAGTAAAAAATAAAGGAGTGCCGATAGACATGACAAACACATGGTTTAAAGAATGGGACGGCTTTACAGAAGGCCGTTGGACTAAATGCATAAATGTCCGTGACTTCATCCAGAAGAACTACACCCCCTATGATGGCGATTCATCATTCCTCGCTGGTCCTACAGAGGCTACAAAGACTCTTTGGAGCGAGGTTCTCGACCTCATGAAGAAGGAAAGAGAAGCAGGCGGCGTTCTCGACATGGACACAAAGGTTGTTTCCTCACTCGTTTCTCACGGTGCAGGCTACATTCACAAGGATCTCGAAAAGATCGTTGGTCTCCAGACAGATAAGCCCTTCAAGCGTGCTCTTATGCCGTACGGCGGTCTTAACATGGCTGCAAAGGCTTGCTCTGACAATGGTTACGAGATCGACCCCGAAATCGCTCACATCTTCACAGAATACCGCAAGACTCACAATCAGGGTGTATTCGATGTTTACACTCATGAGATGAGACTCGCAAGAACAAACAAGATCCTCACAGGTCTTCCTGATGCTTACGGCAGAGGCCGTATCATCGGCGACTACAGAAGAGTTGCTCTTTACGGTGTAGATAAGCTCATCGAGGACAAGAAGGCTCAGAAGGAGTTCTACAACCGTCCTATGACTGAGGAGAAGATCCGTGCAAGAGAAGAGATCGCAGATCAGCTCCGTGCTCTTGAAAACCTCAAGAAGATGGCTGCTATCTACGGCTGCGATATTTCTAAGCCCGCTTCTACAGCTCAGGAAGCTGTACAGGCTCTGTACTTCGGCTACCTCGGTGCTGTTAAGGATCAGAACGGTGCTGCTATGTCCCTCGGACGTACATCTACATTCCTTGATATTTACTTCGAGCGTGACTTCAAGAAAGGTATCCTTACTGAGGAAGAGGCACAGGAGATCATCGATCACTTCATCATGAAGCTCCGTCTCGTTCGTTTCGCAAGAACTCCTGAGTATAACTCACTCTTCTCAGGCGACCCGCAGTGGGTTACTGAGTCTATCGGCGGCGTAGGCATTGACGGCAGACATATGGTAACTAAGAACAGCTTCCGTTATCTCCACACTCTTGAAAACCTCGGTACATCACCTGAGCCGAACCTCACAGTTCTCTGGTCTACAAGACTTCCTCAGGGATTCAAGGAGTATGCTGCAGGCATCTCTATCAAGACATCTTCTATCCAGTACGAGAACGATGACGTTATGCGTGTAACTCACGGCGATGACTACGGTATCGCTTGCTGCGTATCTTCAATGAGAATCGGTAAGGAAATGCAGTTCTTCGGCGCAAGAGCTAACCTCGCTAAGTGTCTCCTCTACGCTATAAACGGCGGTGTTGATGAAAAGACCGGTGTTCAGGTCGGTGCTAAGTATCGTCCTATCGAAGGCGATTACCTCAACTATGATGAAGTTATGGAGAGATACGACGACATGATGACATGGCTCGCAGGTCTCTATGTTGATACACTCAACTGCATCCACTATATGCACGATAAGTACTGCTACGAAAGCCTCCAGATGGCTCTCCACGACAGAGAAGTTAAGCGTTACTTCGCAACAGGTGTTGCAGGACTTTCTGTTGTTGCAGACTCACTTTCAGCTATCAAGTACGCTAAGGTAAAGGTTATCCGTAAGGATATCGAGATCAAGAACAAGAAGGGCGATGTTCTTGGCGTTTCTAAGAATGTTGCTGTTGATTACGAGATCGAAGGAGACTTCCCGAAGTACGGAAACAACGATGACAGAGTTGACTACATCGCTGTTGAGATCCTTGAAAAGTTCATGGATAAGGTTCGTCAGAATCACTGCTACAGAAACGGTGTTCCTACAACTTCTATCCTTACTATCACTTCAAACGTTGTTTATGGTAAGAACACAGGTTCTACTCCTGACGGACGTAAGCTTGGTGTGCCGCTCGCTCCCGGTGCAAACCCGATGCACGGTCGTGATACTCACGGTGCTGTTGCTTCACTTTCATCAGTTGCTAAGCTTCCTTTCACTGATGCTCAGGACGGTATCTCCAACACATTCTCTATCATTCCTAACGCTCTTGGTAAGGATATGCAGGTATTCGCAGGCGACATCGACCTTGACAAGCTCAAGGGTGAGAACTAATGGCTGACCTCAAAGAGGAAGTTGTCGGCACGGTCGATGATCCCGTCAAGCTTGCAAGTCTTATAGACAAGCTTATGGCTGAGGGGAACGGTCATGTCAACATTGAAGCTAAAGAAACCGAATCGGGTTCAAGAATTGCCACAGTCACTACTGTCAACAGCACTGAATGCTCCGGCAAAAAAGGTGCTTGCTGTCAGCCGACTGAGCTTGAATGCGATGACGATGATTAAATTCATACAGTTACTTAAATCCTAAAAGGAGGAAATCATTATGGCAACACAGCAGGTTGAAAACCTCATCGAACTTCTCGATGGTTATGCAGAAAAAGGTGGTCACCACCTCAACGTAAACGTTTTCACAAGAGAGACTCTTCTTGATGCTCAGGCTCATCCCGAGAACTATCCTCAGCTCACTATCAGAGTTTCCGGTTATGCAGTTAACTTCATCAAGCTCACTAAGGAGCAGCAGGACGAGGTTATCTCGCGTACATTCCACTCTTCACTTTGATCAACAACGAAAAGAGCACTTCGGTGCTCTTTTTCTTTTTTGGGACAGCTATGCGCTGTCCCTTTTTGTCATAAGGCTTCATTTTTCAGAATATACTCCACTATGGAGGCGATATTATGAATATGAACGAACTCAGTTCACAGAGTGAGAAATACAAGCGCGAAATGATGAAACTTTACAGCCGCAGGACTCCCATGGAGCAATACTCGCAAAGCAGTACGGTTGAAAAATACACCCAGCCTTCTGCACAGGAAAAAGCTCCAAAAACTGAAGATTTCCGCGAAATTACAGGTAATAAGGCTGAAACTCCAAAGCCGCCGTCAGAGGAGATCATAGAAGAAACCAACAATTTGCAGAATCCGATATCGGAGAGTATCGGGGAAGTCAACCCTAACGCTCCGGACGATACAACATGGGCGCCGTATTCGGAAAAGGAAAACGATAAGGATTCCTTTGACGAGGAAAAATTCAACGCCCGTTATCCCGACCCGGATATTTCCGTGCTTGAAGGCGCAACAGACACAACCTACACGCCGCCGATCTACGACTCTGTCGAGAGCCTTGGAAAATCGACAGGCTACATAAAGGTGAATGTACGCACAGGTTATGATTCATCCGCAATCGAGGGAGCTTCCGTCACGATCACAGCCATTGTGGACGGCAACCGAATGATAATTGCCGCAGGAGTTACCGACAGCTGCGGAAGTATTCCGAAATTTGCAGTCCCCGCCCCTGAACTCAGCCTTTCTCAGGCTCCCGGTTCAAAAGTCCGGCCATACAATATCTACGATGTGAGCGTCTCGGCGGACGGATTCTTCAACGCAAGAAGTGTTGATGTTCCCGTATTTTCGGGAACTACCTCGGTTCAGGATTTTGAAATGGTTCCCCTGCCGATACTGATGAACCCGTCTGACGAAACTGTCACCTACTACAATCAAGAGCCTGATTACCTGACGGGAAAGGAGTGAAACCATGCTTACAGGAACTCCGTACATTCCCGAAACCATAACCGTTCACCTCGGAACGCCCGACTCAAACGCTCCGAACGTTACGGTAGACTTCGCGTCCTACATCAAAAACGTGGCTTCGAGCGAGATCTTCCCGACATGGCCGGAAAGCTCTCTCCGCGCAAATATCTACGCGATAACGTCATTCGCACTCAACCGGATCTACACCGAATGGTACCGCTCAAGAGGTTACGATTTCGACATAACTTCAACGACTCAGTACGACCAGAAATTCATTAACGACAGAGAGTATTTCCAGAATATCAGCTACATCGTTGACGAACTGTTCAACGACTATGTCAGGCGGCAAGGGAGCGTTGAGCCGCTATTTACAGCTTTCTGCAACGGCACTACCACTACTTGTGCCGGACTTTCACAATGGGGAACGGTCGAGCTTGCCAACCGCGGAATGACGCCTTATGAGATTCTTCAGTACTACTACGGTGATGACATTGACATCGTAATGAACGCTCCCGTCCAGAGTACTATGCCGTCATATCCGGGAATCGAGCTGAAGGTCGGCTCAATCGGAAATGACGTGAAATCGCTTCAGATCTACCTCAACCGTATTTCAGGCAACTACCCTGCCATTCCGAAAATAGCCGCAACCGACGGAGTTTTCGGCAGCGATACGGAAGAAGCAGTCCGCAAATTTCAGGAGATCTTCGGGCTTGAAGTCACGGGAACTGTCAGCTGCGCCACATGGTACAAGATAACCTACATATACACAAGTGTGAAGCACATTGCCGAACTCGACTCCGAGGGAGTGCGGTTTGAGGAAATCGCACAGCAGTTCACCGAAGATCTGAAAATCGGTATGCAGAGTATCGAGGTCAGTATGCTACAATACTATCTTGCCGTTATCGGAGCTTACTATGAAGCTGTTACGCCTGTCGATATTACGGGTTATTTCGGCGAAATGACCGAAAATTCGGTAAAATCCTTTCAGCGGGTTTTCGGACTGCCGCAGACAGGCGAAGTTGACCGCGAAACACGAAACGATCTCTATCGTGCATATCAGGGTATAGTGGAGTCTGTTCCGCCTACTTATACCGATGTTGCGCTTTATCCGGGAACTGTTCTGCGCGAGGGAGTTTCGGGCGAATCCGTTAAAATCATTCAGGAGTATCTCTCACTGATAAACAAAACCTATCCGAACATTCCCGCTGTCAGCAATACGGGATATTTCGGGCCTCTCACCCGTCAGTCGGTCACAGCCTTTCAGAATCAGTTCGGCATTAATCCTACGGGGATTGTAGGCGCGGTAACGTGGGATAAGATAGCAGGAGTCTATTCTGATCTCAGGTACGGCTTTGACAAGCGTCCATATCAGAATCCCGGCTACACGATCACCACATAGAAAGGAGCTTTCACCATGACATACACAGATTCACAGCGCAGGCAGCACATTATTGAACTGCAAAAGTACCTGCATTCAATCTCTCTTTTCAATGACAACATTCTCACTATAACTCCCGACGGAGTTTACGGAAAGGACACTGCGGAGGCTGTAAGAAATTTTCAGCGCGAGTACGGACTACCGCAGACCGGAAACACGGACTCGGCAACATGGAATAAGGTAGTTGGAATTTATCGGGGGTATATCAATGCAGCCCCTATCCCCTACCGAGCTTTTCCGTCACGCAGCTACACTGTCCGAAACGGCGACAGCGGACAGATAGTTTACATCATTCAGGCAATGCTTGACGCTCTCAGCGCGAAATATGATAATATGCCGCGCGTTGAGGTCGGCGGAAATTACACACCGCAAACTGCTGCCGCGATAAGGGACTTTCAGCGCATTGTCGGTCTGCCGCAAAACGGCATAGTAGACAGCGGAACATGGAATCTTCTTGTCCGCACAAGCGAATCCACATAAGCTGAGCCGGCAGGTCACGAATTAACACCGAAAAAAGCACATCCGCTGCTCTTATCCGAAAGCGGCGGATATGTGCGCAAGGTGAATTTTTAGGGAGTGTTGACACTAAGATAATATGCAGATTTTCGAGCATAATTTTTACGTAGACAAGGCAAAATGCGCATAAAAATGTGGACAAGCCGACTTATCTGTGATATAATTAGAATTATCGAGAACCTGCCCATAATTGGACAAGTTCTAAAAATTTGTCTGAATAATGAAAGGGGAAGTTAATGAAAAAACTCGTTTCAGCCTTCTGCGCAGCCATTACGGCAGCAGCGGCGATCAGTACACCGGTACTTTCAGCAAAAGATTACAATGCATCGGACTTGCGAACGCTCAGCAGCGCGCTGCTCGGCAACGCTCCGCTCAAGGAGGAACAGGACGTGAACAATGACGGAAAAATCAACTCACTCGACTTGTCACTTATAAGAAAATCATTTCGATCCACAGGTGTTTTCACCGATTCTTCATACCCTGCCACAAAGGAAAACGTAAAGTTTATCGGCAGAAACCTTTTCAGAGATAATGTAACATGGCTTATTCAGAGCGGTTCTGCAATTGAGTTTACTGTAAATGCAAAGTCGGCTGAAATCACCCTTGCAGGCGACAGCGGTATTGAAAATGGCGCTGACTTTGCTCCGCGTTATGCTGTAATAGTAGATGATGAGATAATTCTTGACGAAACCATGACTGAAAAGGAAAAGACCGTATCTCTGTTCAGCGGAGACTCGGCGCGTCTTGCAAAAGTAAAGGTAATTCATCTGTCCGAGGCAAACAACGGTGCTGTCGGAGTATCTGCTATCAAAGTAAATTCCGATGTAAAAGCTCCCGTGAACCCGACTCCCGAAAGCGATCTGCGAATCGAATTCATAGGCGACTCTATCACCTGCGGCTACGGAGTTGAGGGCGAAACCGCTTACGAGGGATTCAAAACAACAACGGAAAACTTCATGAAATCCTACGCTTACCTCACCGCGCAGAAACTCGGTGCGGAATACAGCGCAGTTTGCTACAGCGGTCACGGAATAATTTCGGGCTATTCCAATGACGGAACAATAAACGCCGACAGTCTCGTTCCGCCGTATTACGAGCAATACTCAAAGAAGTCAGATTACAGCGAAAAGTGGGACTTTGAGAGCGCTCCGAATGACGTTGTTGTCATCAATCTCGGCACAAATGACTCAAGCTACATCAAGGGCGACACTGAACGCTCAGAAACTTACGCCGAGCAATATGCCGAGTTCCTCAAAACTGTAAGAAGCTGCAATCCCGATGCGTACATTATCTGCACACTCGGAACAATGGGCGGCGAGGAACTCTATCCATACATTCAGAAAGCCATTGAGCAGTTCCAGTCAGAAACAGGCGACGAGCGCATTACAAGCTATCTCTCGACGGTTCAGGACTTCAACGCGGACGGCGTCGGCTCAGACTGGCACCCCTCTGCGAAAACTCAGCAAAAAAGCGCCTATGTTCTCGCAGACCAGATCTGTCAGGCACTCGGCATTGAGTCCGACCAGATCGGTCTGGACGCTGCGGCAAATGCGGAGTACAGCATAAATATCGACAAGGAATCGGGTGCAAATGCCGCAACTTACTTCTCCGACTATGACAAGTCCTACTGGGTGAACATCGTTACGGGCGGAACTTCACCTGAAAGCGTTGAGATCCTTGTCTCGGGTATCTCCCTTAAAAAAGACGGTCAGTATCACCTTTCATTTAGCTGCACAGCTCCCGAGGGAACAGAAATTCCGATTGCTGTCACGGATTCTGACGGAAAAACGGTATATTTCAGCGATACTTTCAAGTCAAACGGTGAAAAGACTCCATTCGAGGCAGATCTTACCGTTCCTGTTTCCGATCCGTCCGCGGTATTTTCCATGAAAATAGGCGGCAGCGATTACCTCAGCTATACCCTGTACGGTCTGCGAATGGAAAAAACAGGTTGACTTTTTGCACTATATAAAGTATAATTAATTATGCGCAGGAGGTGTGTTTATGGAAAGGAATAAGGGAATGGCGATTCTTATTGCTATAGCCACGGCTATGCTTGTCATTGTTGCCGGAAAGTCGTGCGCAGATGATATACAAAAAAAGAATAACGCCCGCCGCGCACAGCAGCCTGCAAATTCTCAGCAAAGCACCACATACGGATTTGATGAGGATTTTGTTCCCGTGACTGATATTCCCACCGAAACTGCCGCAACTGAGCCTGCAACAGAGAAAATGTACGAGGAAGTCACCAATATCCTCGGTTCGGTCATCGAAACTATCCCGATAACCACAGAACCTTCTGCTGCTTCCGAAACTACGGCTCAGGGAACTACAACTACAAAATCAATTCTCGATGAGTACAACGAGAAAAACTCTGCCACTGCCACTTCGACTCTGCCGCCGATTCCCACAAAGGCTGCAAATGCGTCAAAAAGCACCGAGCCGATAGTGATAGAACTGCACTGAGTACGTTTCTGTATTCCTGTGTGCAGGTAATTGTATATCAAAAATCCCTTTTGGACACGTCCTTGCAGGGTTTATTTATGGAGGTTTAAAACATGGTTGTTATTGAAATGGAAAGCGGAAAAAAGATCAAGATAGAGCTTTATCCCGATATTGCTCCTATCTCTTGCGAAAACTTCGAGAAGCTCGTTAAGAGCGGATTCTATGACGGTCTTACTTTCCACAGAGTTATCCCCGGCTTTATGATCCAGGGCGGCTGTCCCAAGGGCAACGGCACAGGCGGCCCCGGCTGGACTATCAAGGGTGAATTTTCCGGCAACGGCGTAAAGAATGATCTCAAGCACACAAGAGGAGTTCTTTCAATGGCTCGTTCAATGATGCCTGATTCGGCAGGTTCACAGTTCTTCATCATGCATGAGGACGCTCCCCACCTTGACGGTCAGTATGCTGCTTTCGGCAAGGTTATCGATGGCATGGAAGTCGTTGACGAAATTGCAGAAGTTGCTACAGATTACAACGACAAGCCTACTACTCCGCAGGTCATGAAAAAGGTTACTATTGAGTAATGTAAAGTCAATAGCCAAAAGAGTATCTGATCAGTTTCAGATACTCTTTTTTGTTCTATCAAGCCGATTTGAGCCTGTATTTCGCGGACTTGATTTATATTGCAAAATGTGGTATAATAGAATAAAGTGAAAAACAAGGGAAATACTGCACAGGTTTCTATGCAAAGGGAGGTTCGCTATGCTGTATGCGAATATAAGAGAATTCAAATTTCTTTCAGAATTCGACGAGCTTGAAATATCTGCCGTAAATGCCATTCCGCTTGATACTGTACATGGTGTTGTCCAGATAGTACACGGTCTCTGCGAGCACAAGGAAATGTACTTTCCGTTTATGGACTATCTTGCAGAACAGGGCTTTATTACCGTTATAAGTGACAACCGCGGTCACGGACAGAGTATCTGCGCTCCTGATGACCTCGGATATATGTTCCAGAACGGCGGAGAGGGTCTTGTAAGCGATCTTGCTCAGCTAAACAAATTCATAAAACAGGCATGGAACAATATTCCGGTATTCATCATCGCTCACGGACTCGGTTCTGTTGCCGCAAGACGCTTTATCGCACAGCCCGACACCGATATTAACGGCCTTATTATTTCCGGCTGCCCGTGCTACAGCAGTTTCACAAGCATTGTCAGGTGCATTGACTCTGTTGCTGCAAAAAAGCCCGGCTCGCGTTTCCGCAGCGACAAGATATGCGGAGTTGTCGAGAGCTGTCTGGGAGCTTCATTCGATGATGAAGTCCCCAACTCGTGGAGATGTTCCGACCCCGATGTTGTGGAAAGATTCAACGGAGATCCGCTTTGCAGCTTTAAGCCGACCATGAATTGCTATGAGGAACTGCTCGGACTCACACGCAGGGCATACTCCAAAACAGAAAGCACATCTGCCGATCTGTCGCTCCCGATACGCTTTTTGTCGGGAAAGGACGACCCGTGTATGCTCTCGGAAAAGAAGTTTTTTAAAAATATAAAGCTGCTCGAAAAGAACGGCTGCGAGAGTATTTCCCACCGTCTCTTTGACGGAATGCGCCACGATATCATCTTTGAAAAGAATAACGCGGTTGTATGGAAGGATATCGCAAAGACGCTTTTCTCGTGGGTTGACCGCTATAACGACTCCCACGAGGTAATCCAAACAGAATAAGGCGATACGAGCCTTTAAAGAAAGGAATAAATATGGATATCAACAAAACACTTGCAAAGGAATTCGGACTAAAACAGGAACAGGTGGATAATACCGTTGCCCTTATTGATGACGACAAAACTATCCCCTTTATCGCACGTTATCGTAAGGAGCTGACAGGCTCTCTTGACGACCAGATACTTCGCGAGCTTTACGACAGGCTCGTTTACCTGCGCAACCTTGAAAAGCGCAAGGAGGAGGTAGCTGCCGCTATCACCGATCAGGAGAAGATGACACCCGAGATCGAAGCTGCAATTAATGCCGCTACGGCTCTCGTTGAGATCGAGGACATTTACCGTCCGTTCAAGCCCAAGAGAAGGACCCGCGCAAGCATTGCAAGGGAAAAGGGTCTTGAACCGCTTGCATCTCTAATCATGGAGCAGTCCGACGCAGAACCTGAAAAGGAGGCGGAAGCTTTCGTGAACGAAGAAAAGGGTGTGAAAGATGTTCAGACTGCTATTCAGGGAGCAATGGACATCATTGCCGAGGATATCTCCGATGATGCTGACGTGAGAAAACAGCTCCGTACACTTGCAGGAAAGAAGGGCGTGCTCACCTCAAAGGCATCAGATCCCGAGGCGGAGAGCGTTTACATGAACTATTACGAATACAGCGAACCTGTTCCGGAAGTTGCCAATCACCGTGTTCTTGCCCTTGACAGAGGCGAAAAGGAGGGATTCCTCAAGGTTGCGGTAACTCTCGATGACACAGCCGCTACCGATATCATTCTCGGCAAATACATCAAGCATAACAATGCCTGTGGCGAACTTGTGCGCGCTGCTGCCGAGGACAGCTACAAGAGACTTATTTTCCCGTCTATCGAGCGCGAGATCCGTTCGGAAATGACTGCAAAGGCTGCCGAGGATTCTATCAAGGTATTTGCCTCGAACCTCCGCCAGCTCCTTCTCCAGCCGCCGCTCAAGAACAGCGTTATCCTCGGTCTTGACCCCGGTTACAGAACAGGCTGCAAGGTCGCGGTCATCGACTCGACAGGAAAAGTTCTCGATACAAACGTAATTTACTGTACTCCCGGCCCTAAGACCAATATTGAACTTTCAAAGAAGATCGTCAAGGAACTCATTCAGAAGCACGGCGTTACTACAATTTCTATCGGAAACGGAACAGCCTCGCGCGAGACTGAGCAGTTTGCCGCTGACCTCATCAAGGAGATACCTCAGAAAGTCAGCTACATGGTAGTAAGCGAGGCAGGAGCTTCTGTTTACTCCGCTTCAAAACTTGCGGCGGAGGAATTCCCCGAGTACGACGTTTCGCTCAGAAGTGCGGTTTCAATAGCACGCCGCCTTCAGGATCCCCTTGCTGAACTTGTTAAGATCGAGCCAAAGGCGATCGGTGTTGGTCAGTACCAGCACGATATGCCGCAGGCAAGAATGAATGACGCGCTCTCAGGTGTTGTCGAGGACTGCGTAAACTCGGTAGGCGTTGACCTTAACACCGCGTCATACTCTCTCCTCTCCTATATTTCGGGAATCAACGCAGCAGTTGCAAAGAACATTGTTGCTTACCGCGAGGAGAACGGCAAGTTCACCGACCGCAAGGAACTGCTTAAAGTTCCGAAGCTTGGCAAAAAGGCTTTCGAGCAGTGCGCAGGCTTCCTCAGAGTCCGTGACGGAAAGAATCCGCTTGACAACACAGCCGTTCACCCTGAAAGCTACGCGGCAGCTTCATCGCTCCTGAACGAGTGCGGCTTTACTCTCGCCGATATCTCAAACGGCGGAGCAAGCGGAATTACCGAAAAGGCTGATTCGCTCGGACTCGACAATATCAGCAGCAGCCTCGGGATCGGCGTTCCTACCCTTACCGACATCATCGGCGAACTCAAAAAACCCGGCCGCGACCTCCGTGACGAACTTCCGCCTCCGCTCCTCAGAAGCGGCGATATTATGGAGATCAAGGATCTCAAGCCCGGCATGGAGCTTGTGGGAACTGTCCGCAATATTATCGATTTCGGCGTTTTCGTTGATATCGGAGTACACGAGGACGGACTTGTTCACATTTCGCAGATTTGCAGCAGGTACATCAAGCACCCGCTCGAAGCTGTTAAGGTCGGAGAGGTCGTCAAGGTAAGAGTCCTCGATGTTGATGTTAAAAGAAACAGGATCTCGCTCACGATGAGACTTGATGATGAGGCAGAAAAGCCTGCAAATGAAAAGTCAAAGCCCAGACGTGACAAGCGCAATAAGCGCAATAACCGCGAAAACAAGGGATTTGACGCGTCCAAGATCAGAAACAGCAGTTTCAGGATCAAGACCAAGTAAACAGAATACTCGCAAGAGAAAAAATGCCCGAGAGGAAATTTCCTTTCGGGCATTTATTATTTAGGGAGTGTTGACACTAAGATAATATGCAGATTTTCGAGCATAAATTTTACGTAGACAAGGCAAAAAGTCGCAGGCAGGCTGTCGCCTGTCAAGACTTTTTAACGCAGGATGCGTGAAATTTTGCCGAAAAGATGCGTTGTTAGGCTTAGTGTCAACACGACCTAATTATGTGATTTTTCTTAGTCTTTGCGGAAAAGCTCTCTGAGAACCATTCCTGCACCTGCGGCGGTGAGTCCGAACATGATTATGAATATGTAAGCACTTGTGGTTCTCCACGCAAGGTGTGTTGTAAGCAGAACACTCAGCAGAATGATAACGACTCCTATCGCAAGAACTATCCAGCCGAAAATTTTCCTGCGCATAAGAAACAGCATTCCGATCCCGATAATTGCAGGGAGCATTATCATTCCGTTTGCAATGTGAAACGAGCCGATGTGGAAGAAATATCCGCCCCAGTTGCTCGAAACGTTGATATTCTGAAATATCATAAACAATCCGCCTGCAAGCATGAGAAGTCCGATGAAAAAGCTGAGCAGTCTGCTGCCTTCACTGTCTCTTTTGGCGCTGTCACGGCTCTCCATAAGCTCCTTATACATCTTGTCAAGGTCGGTGTCCTTTTTATTTTTTGCCATAATGATCCCTCCTGAAAGAAACTGCACTATTATTATACCTGCTTTTCATTTACTTGTCAATAAGCGACTAACAAAGCTGCACAGTCATTGAAATAGCGCTTGATTTATTGAAAAATATGTGATATAATGTGAAATAGATTATAAAGATTCACTAATTACAATTTTTTAACGAGAGGGGTATTCTATGTTCAAAAAAATCACAAGTGCGATCGTTTCTGCCGCTATGCTTGCCGGAATGACCGCAGGCTATGCTCCGTCTGCCGTGAACGCGGCGGACTTCAAGGCAAATTATGCCGAAGCTCTGCAAAAATCGCTCTACTTCTACGAGTGTCAGCAGGCAGGGCCGCTTCCCGACTGGAACCGCGTTGAATGGCGCTCCGATTCCACAATGATAGACGAAATTAAGGGCGGCTGGTATGATGCAGGCGATCACGTTAAGTTCAACCTGCCCATGTCCTATTCAGCCTCAATGCTTGCATGGGGACTTTACCAGTATCCTGACGGTATTGAGAAGTGCGGCGAGATGACTAACTATGTCAACAACCTCGAATTCGTCCTTGACTATCTTGCCGACTGCGATCTTGGTGACGAAGTTGTGTATCAGGTCGGAAACGGTACTATCGACCACACATGGTGGGGACCTGTCGAACTTTACGAGTACGGCATGGCTGATGCGGGAACTTCCTACGAAGAGGCAAGGCAGGTCTACAAAGCATCTGAGGGGTGTAGCTGCGTTTTCGGTGGCATGGCAGCAGCTCTTGCCGCAGGCTACTGTGCGCTTGACGGAAGAATAGACGAAAGCAAGCGCAGTGATTATCTCGCACACGCCGAGAATATCTTTAAGCTTGCGGACGCATCAAAGAGCGATGATGTCTATAACAACAGCAATGCATCTAACTTCTACCGTTCAAGCCACTTCTATGACGAGCTTTTTTACGCTGCAAACTGGCTATATATTGCAACCGGCGATAAGTCGTATCTCAGCAAGGCGGAAAGCTACATTCCGAATCTCGGCAAGGAGCTTGGCTCGAACGAGATGAAATACTCGTGGGAACAGTGCTGGGACGATACAATGCAGGGCGGTCTGCTCCTTTACGCTATCAACACCAAAGATCCGGTCTACATTGAGCGCGTTGAAAAGCACGTCAAGAACGATGTATACAATATAAAGAAAGTTGACGGAAAGCTTGCATACTTCGATAGCTGGGGCTGTGCAAGATATGCCGAAACTGCCGCATTTATCGTTTCCGTTGCAAGCGATACCGTTCTCGCCGACAAGGACACTTCCGACTATGAGGCATTTGCAAAGACTCAGGTCGATTATGTGCTCGGCGACAATCCGCTCGGTCAGAGCTACGTTGTAGGCTACGGTGACAAGCCCGCACACAATGCTCATCACAGAACCGCTCACGCGTCGTGGAAAAATGATATCTACACGCCGGTTCAGAACCGCCACACACTCTACGGAGCGCTCGTGGGAGGCCCTACAGAGGCGGGCGACTATGAGGACGACAGAAACAACTACATCAACAATGAGGTGGCTACCGACTATAATGCAGGATTTACCGCTGTTCTCTGTAAGATGATCGATGAATACGGCGGTACGACCGACCCGAGTTTTCCGCCCAAGGAAACCCACGATGGCCCCGAGTTTTACGTTGAGGCTAAAATGGCGCAAACCTCTGCAAGCGGTGCAACTGTAAGCTTCAAGATCACGAATCACTCTGCTTGGCCTGCAAGACTTCAGGACAACATTTCGTTCCGCTACTACATGGATCTGAGTGAAGTTATTGACGCAGGCTTCTCGCCAAGCGATATTACCATACGCTGCGACCGCGACCAGTCTGCCATGTATGCGTCAAGCGGAGTCAAAAACGCTGAGATTTCCAAGCCTATCCAGTACAAGGGAAATATCTATTACGTTGAGGTAAATCTCCCCGACGGACGTGCAGTTCTTCCCGTTTCTGAGGGTATGCAGCAGTGCGAGATACTGCTTGCGTTTGTATTCCCGAATTATGAGAAAGGCTGGGACGCTTCAAACGATTTCTCCAACAAGGACATTTTAGACGGTCAAACCGCTGTAGACGAGGACGGCAAGGAAATCGGCATCGCCACTCCGTACATTCCGACATATATAAACGGAAAGCTCTATTACGGCTATGAGCCTGACGGCACTTATGCTGACGGAGGTATGACTCCCACCGAAGAACCTACCACCACTACAACCACAACCGCTACGACCAGCGCCAGTAATATCTTGTACGGAGATGCTAACTGCGACGGTAAGGTTGATATATCGGACGCTGTTATGATCCTTCAGGCTATCTCAAACTCCGACAAGTACGGAGTTAACGGCACAGACCCAACACACATCACAAAGCAGGGCGAGATCAATGGCGACTGCTCAAGCTGCGGAGACGGAATCACCGCCCGTGACGCTCTCGCTGTACAGAAAATGGTGATCGGTCTTATCACTCTGCCCGAAGAATAATTTCGGAGTGCTTGTGGGACATTGTCCCAACAAAGGCTCTGCCAAAACTTTATCGACAAACCGAAAAGAGCACCATATGGTGCTCTTTTTCTGTTACTTAGGGAGTGTTGACACTAAGATAATATGCAGATTTTCGAGCATAAATTTTACGTAGACAAGGCAAAAAGTCGCAGGCAGGCTGTCGCCTGTCAAGACTTTTTAACGCAGGATGCGTGAAATTTTGCCGAAAAGATGCGTTGTTAGGCTTAGTGTCAACACGACCTAATTAAATCTGCGATTTCAGCAGGAGTAAAGACGTAATCCTTGCCGCAGAAGTGACAGGAAACATTGATATCCTTGCCCTCCCTGACTATTGAATCAAGTTCATCTTTACCGATACTGATGAGTATTCTCTCTGTACGCTCACGGCTGCAATCGCACTTATACTGAGGAGATGCAGTATCAAGCTCATTCGGATTGAGTCCCTCAAGAAGCATATCCGCTATCTGCTCGGGAGTTGCCCCCTCGTCAAGCATTGCCGATATCGGGCGAATTTTCGCGATATTCTTCTCGATCTGTTCAATAACTTTTTCGTCCGCAAACGGAAGCAACTGAATAAGGAATCCGCCTGCTGAACGAACCGTCAGGTCGGGATTCACGAGAACACCAAGGCTGCAAACAGTTGGGATCTGTTCACTGGTTGCGTAGTAGCTTGCGATATCCTCAGCTATTTCACCCGAAACAAGCGGTGTAACTCCAACATACGGCTCTTTAAGTCCCAAGTCCTTGACAACTGAGAGAGTTCCGTCCGTGCCAACAGCTCCGCCGACATCAAGCTTTCCGTCAGAATTGAGCGGGATCTCGACAACGGGATTGTCAACGCTGCTCTTGACGTTTCCGCGGCTGTCCGCAACAGCCACAAGCAGACCCGCAGGGCCACCTCCATCCACACGGAGCGTAATACTGTCGTCCTCGCCTTTCAGCATATATCCCATGAGCGAAGCCGCAATGCTGAGTCTGCCAAGACCTGCCGTCACAACGGCTGAAGTCTTGTGGATCCGCTCAATTTCCGAAACAATGTCCTTTGCGTCAAGAACTTCGGCAAAAGCCGAGCCGTCCGCTGAAATAGCTCTGTAAAGTTTTCCCATATCTATAGTATCCTTTCGTAATTGAGAATTTGTTCTCATGTCTTAAACCTGTCCGTTTTTAACGCACCGCGCCACATAGACTATGCGCTGTGAAGTTTCAGTCGGCGATCCAAAAGTATCATCTCCGTATTTGGCAATGACCTCAAATCCGCTTGCTGCAAGGAGATCTTCAAGCTCAGCCTCGCTGTACGCTTTCTCCGAAAAACTGTCGGATGTTCTGGAATAGAGACCGTTTTCCTCACGCTCAAAGAATTCAAGGTTCATTTTCACTTCGTCAGTCTCACGGACAAGGGTATTTTCCCACACGCAGTAAACATTCTCGGTTTCATAGGTAAAAGTATTATTCGCGAGGATCTGCCTGTGCTTGTAGAGCGTATTCACGTCAAAAATGAATAGTCCGCCAAGCTCTGAAAAAAATGCAACATTCCCGAAGACCTTCCTCACATCGTCAATATTTGCGAGATGATTTATGCTGTCAAGAGCACAGATCGTGAAGTCGATGGTGCCAAACATATCAAGCCTGCGCATATCCTGACAGAGATACTGGATATTCGAGCCGCTGTCAAACTTCTTCTCTATTGCCGTTCCGAGCATTTCGTCAGAGTTGTCAACTCCTATAACATCATATCCGAGACTTGCCATGACTTCCGAAATACTGCCAGTTCCGCAAGCAAGATCAAGGAGAATGTTCCCCTCTGTCTGCCTGAATTTCTGTATGATAGCGTGAAAATATTCTCCGCGCTTTTTGTAGTCTATATTAGCCGTAAGTTCATCGTAATACCGTGCAAACGCGCTGTATCCGCTCATTCGGTTGCCTCCGTTCCATAAACTGCTCCCCACATTAAAGCAGTTTTTCTCTCAGTCGCCTTTTGTGATTTTCGGGTCGTCCGATATATCGAACTTTTTACTGTTCGGGTCATATATCCAGTAATTTCCCGATTTATTGTCCTTATCCGGAATAAATACGTCCTCATAGCCGTCAGAGTTAAAGTCCTCGATTTTCACATGATCAGAATCGGGAAGTTCCTGCATTTCTATCTTCTGAATAGCCACGCCGTCCATAACAAGCGATATTCCGTCAACGTACCAAATGCACCTGAGCTTGCCATGTTCCTGCTCATCGTCCGCTGCGGAAGTTTCCTCAGCGACAGTAGTCTCCTCCGCCTGCGTGCTCAAAGCCGCCGTTGTCTTTTCGGTTTTCGGAGCAGTTGTCCTCTCCCCTGTCTGCGAAAAAGCCGCAGAGTCGGACGCGAACTCATCTTCCGGGAGATTATTGTCGTTACAGCCTGCCATAAGCGCCGCTGCTGCAAGCAAAACCGCTGTTATTTTTCTTTTCATTCTCTTGAAACCTCCTCTGTTACGGGATAACCACCGCCGTACTTCACGGCAGGCTTACCTCTACATATTCGCCGTTGATAAGCTGCTCGCGCGAATAGAGATTTCCCGTACCGCTGCTGTAATCATAATGGTCAAGGTAGATATTGTTTCCTACTGCGTGCTGCTTATCCATGTACAAAAGCGCAAGTGAACCGCCATTCCAGAAGTATGTCCTTTTCTCATACTCTACTGCGGTGTTCTGTATATGAACCTCCAGCGTCCCGTCAGCATTTACATTTACAAGCATACCAACGCTGTTAAGAGCGTCCCACTCACTGTAAAGTCCCGTTGTCGGGTCGTAGTGAAAGTATACTCCCCCGGTATTTACGGGAATCACAGAGCCGTACCGCACTTTAATGAACAGATCGGTATAGCCGTCAAAATCAAAATCCTCGGCTACGATAAGATCGTCCTGAGAAAAAGTTCCGTCAGCTATCAGCGATGGATCCTCCGCAGTATCCATACTGAGGTTCTGAACCACCTTTCCCGAGCGCATGACTTTAACGCCATCTTTTGTTATCTCATACGAAAGCGTGGACTGATCCTTGGGGTCAGCAGTCACCTCCTCCGAGGGCTGCGGAACGGTAGTCGGTTCGTTGGGAGCCTCCGTCCCCGGTTCAAGAGTCGGGTCAATGAGAGCCTCGACTGTTGTTGCCGGAACTTCCGCGACCGGAACAGGCGAAACCGTACCGTGAACCATACCGTCATCGCCATACTGAGGCACGAGGACTCCCGGGCCTTTGAAAATCGTCACGACTGCCCCTGTATATATCCTTGTCGAACGCGGAGGAGCTGTTGAAACTGCCGAGGTGACGGGTTCTTCCTCAGTTTTCGTGGTTTTAACAGCTTCTGTTGTCCGCTCGGAAGTTACCTCTGTCTGCGTCTCGGTCACATCGCCGACAGGTTCGTCATTTGCCGAAGTTTTAACATCTTTTCCGCAGCTGCACAGCACAAAAAGGCACAGCAAAAGCGAAATAAATTTCTTCATGTCATCACCTCAATCATAGCGTGTTCAAGTGAAAGCGAAATATAAACGGGCGGACTTAAAGCCCGCCCGCTTTCAAGGCAACATATCACAAAGCGCACCTGACGTTTTGGCGGTATTGCCTAAAGTTCTTACTTGTTGTTTGTGTCTTTGAACTTGCAGCACTTCTTGTACTTTTTGCCGCTTCCACACGGACAGGGGTCGTTATCGCCGACCTTGCGCGCGGACTTTGCCGATTCGCTGAAACTTCCGTCACCTGAACCTGCATTCGGAGCGTCAGGCTTTGCGACCTGCTCGCGCTCAGGAGCTTCATTCTTGCGAAGCTTTACAGTAAGGAGCATACGGATCGTATCCTCGCGGATAGCTTCAACCATAGCATCAAACATTTCAAATCCCTCATAACGGTACTCAATAACAGGATTCTTCTGACCGTATGAACGGAGACCGATACCCTTTTTAAGCTCCTCCATATCGTCAATATGAGCCATCCACTTGGTATCAACGACCTTGAGGAGGATAACTCTTTCGAGTTCGCGCATAACCTCCGAGCCGTAAGCCTCTTCCTTAGCCTGATAGATCTCTGCTGCCTTTTCGTTGAGAGCGCTGATGATGTCAGCCTTTGTTACTGACTGGAGCTCATCGTCCTCAAAAGTGAGATCCTCAGGGCCAATGAGCCAGCCGAGGAAGTGATCCTTCAAGCCGACAATGTTCCAATCGTCCTTAACGTCCTCGTCAATGAGATACTTGTTTACGGTATCTGTTATGAGTTCCTCCATCATCTTGAGAATGCTCTCGTGGAGATCCTCACCGTCAAGAACCTGTGCACGCTGCTTGTAGATGATCTCACGCTGAGCGTTCATAACATCGTCGTAGTTGAGGGTATTCTTTCTTATGCTGAAGTTGTTGCCCTCGACCTTCTTCTGTGAAGACTCGATTATCTTGGTGAGCATCTTGCTCTCGATAGGCATATCTTCCTCAACCTTGAGTGTACGCATCATGTTTTCAAGTCGGTCACCTGCGAAAATACGCATGAGGTCGTCCTCGACCGAGAGGAAGAAACAGCTCTCGCCGCAGTCACCCTGACGTCCTGAACGTCCGCGGAGCTGATTGTCGATACGGCGTGATTCGTGGCGCTCTGTACCGAGAATGTAGAGTCCGCCCGCTTCCTTTACCTTTTCAGCCTTTTCCTTTATTTCCTGATTGAACTTGTCGTAGAGTTCACGGTAAAGCTTTCTTGCATCGAGTATCTCCTGATTATCCGTATCAGCAAAACCGATAGCCTCGGCGATTATTTCCTCCGGTATCTCGCGCTTTTTCAGCTCAGCCCTTGCGAGGAACTCCGCATTACCGCCGAGCATGATATCCGTACCACGTCCTGCCATGTTGGTAGCGATAGTAACTGCACCGTACTTACCTGCCTGTGCAACTATCTCCGCTTCCTTTGCGTGCTGCTTTGCGTTGAGGACTTCGTGCTTTATTCCGCGTCTCTTGAGCATAGCGGAAATAAGCTCAGACTTCTCGATAGAAACAGTACCAACGAGGATAGGCTGTCCTTTCTCGTGACATTTGATTATCTGCTCAATAATAGCGGCATATTTGCCCTTTTCCGTGCTGTAGACCTGATCGTTGTGGTCAATACGGATAACGGGCTTGTTTGTCGGGATAGAGATAACGTCGAGTTTGTAGATCTCCTTGAACTCGTCCTCTTCGGTCATAGCCGTACCTGTCATACCCGAGAGTTTCTTGTAAAGACGGAAGAAATTCTGGAAAGTGATAGTAGCAAGAGTCTTTGACTCGCTCTTTATCTTAACTCCTTCCTTAGCCTCGATAGCCTGATGCAGACCGTCATTGAAACGGCGTCCCTGCATGAGACGACCTGTAAATTCGTCAACGATAACGATCTCGCCGTCCTTGACAACGTAGTCGATATCGTTCTTCATTACTCCGTTAGCCTTTATCGCCTGATTTATATGGTGGAGCAGAGTCATGTTCTCTGAATCCATGAGGTTTTCGATCTGGAAAGCCTGCTCAGCCTTCTTTACACCGCGTCTTGTGATAGTTGCGGTCTTAGCCTTTTCGTCAATGATGTAGTCGGCAGTCTCGTTTATCTCGTCCTGATCTGCCTTGTCGTCCATTTCAACAACAGTCGTGGGAGTAAGAGTCTTTGCAAAGCGGTCAACGATCGAGTAAAGCTCGGTAGACTTGTCGCCTCTGCCTGAAATGATAAGCGGAGTACGGGCCTCATCTATGAGGATCGAGTCGACCTCATCGACAATGGCAAAGTTAGGCTCGCGCTGAACGCGTTCCTCCTTGTGGGTTACCATATTGTCACGGAGGTAATCGAATCCGAGTTCGTTGTTGGTAGCGTATGTAACATCGCAGTTATAAGCCTCACGTCTCTGGTCATTGTTGAGGCCGTGGAGAATACAGCCTACTGTGAGTCCGAGCCAGCGAAGAACCTTTCCCATTTCCTCTGCCTGAGTCTTAGCGAGGTAGTCGTTAACGGTAACAACGTGAACGCCCTTGCCGGTAAGTGCGTTAAGGTAAGATGCAACGCAGGCAACGAGAGTTTTACCTTCACCTGTTCTCATTTCGGCGATTCTTCCCTGATGAAGAACGATAGCGCCGATGAGCTGAACGGGATAGGGCTTCTTTTCAAGGACACGCCATGCAGCCTCGCGGACTGTTGCGAGAGCCTCAGGAAGGATAGCGTCAAGGGTTTCGCCCTCTTCGAGTCTGTCCTTGAATTCAAGGGTCTTAGCCTTGAGCTCTGCATCTGAGAGCTCCTGATACTCCTCATCAAGCGCGAGGATCTTATTCTTTATAGGCTCGATACGCTTCAGTTCTCTGTTGCTGTAAGCGTTCGCACCGAAGATGTTACTAAATAAACCCATTTGTTTACCGCCTTTACAATTTTATAGTCAGACCGTACAAAACGGTCAAGTACAAATGCTTATAAGTACATACATTATATTTTACACCAAAATCGTCCATTTGTCAAGGGTATTATCCGGTTGGAACAACGCAAAAAGGCTCTCCGCAAGGGAGAGCCTTTTATATATCGTATGGGCAAAATTTGTAGATCTGGAGAATTACTTGTTGAGGTTAGCCTCGATCATGTCGAGCTCATCATAGAGAGCCTGCGGGATGTTGCCGCCCTTAGCCTTGATGTCCTCGTCATAGTATCTTCTCATCTCAGCGATCTCCTTCTTCCACTCGTCCTTATCAACTGTAAGGAGTGCTTTGAGAGCAGAAGGAGTAACTTCGTCCTCGATACCCTTGAGGTTGATGTCCTCGGGCTTAGGAAGGAATCCGATAGGAGTCTCAACAGCATCAACTGTGCCTTCAACTCTCTTGATGATCCAGTCAAGAACTCTCATGTTCTCGCCGTAGCCGGGCCAGAGGAAGTTACCTTCGCTGTCTGTTCTGAACCAGTTTACGTTGAAGATCTTAGGAGCCTTGCTGCCAAGTCTTGCGCCCATTTCGAGCCAGTGTGCCCAGTAGTCGCCTACGTTGTAACCAATGAACGGCTTCATAGCCATAGGATCGTGACGGAGAACGCCGACAGCACCCGTAGCAGCAGCAGTTGTCTCAGAAGAAACAGCCGAACCGATGTATGTGCCGTGTGTCCAGTCGAATGACTGATATACGAGAGGAGCTGTTGTAGCTCTTCTGCCGCCGAAGATGATAGCAGAGATCGGAACGCCCTCAGGATTGTTGAACTCAGGAGAAATGCAGGGACAGTTCTTAGCAGGAGCAGTAAATCTTGAGTTGGGGTGAGCAAGCTTCTTGCCCTCAGCTACCCAAGCCTCACCGTCGCACTTGATGCCTGTCCACTCAGTAGCATCCTTAGGCGGATTCTCGTTGAGTTTCTCCCACCAAACAGTGTTGTCGCTGTTGTCGAGAGCAACGTTTGTGAAGATAGCGCCTTCCTTTGTGCAAGCGAGAGCGTTGTAGTTGGACTTTGCGTTTGTTCCGGGAGCAACGCCGAAGAAACCGTTCTCAGGGTTGATAGCGTAGAGTCTGCCGTCCTTGCCGGGCTTCATCCAAGCGATATCGTCGCCGACTGTGAATACTTCATAGCCGTCCTTCTTGTATCCCTCCGGAGGAATAAGCATAGCGAGGTTGGTCTTACCGCAAGCAGACGGGAAAGCTGCTGTGATATACTTAACTTCGCCATCGGGCTTCTTGAGACCGAGGATAAGCATATGCTCAGCCATCCAAGCCTCGTTCTTGCCCTGATATGAAGCAATACGGAGTGCGAAGCACTTCTTGCCAAGGAGAACGTTTCCGCCGTAAGCAGAGTTGATAGACCAGATCGTATTCTCTTCAGGGAACTGAACGATGTATCTCTTTTCAGGATCAACGTCAGCCTTGGAGTGAAGACCTCTTACGAAATCGTCAGAAGTATCGCCGAGGTTCTCGAAAGCCTGCTTACCCATTCTTGTCATGATGTTCATGTTGAGAACAACGTAGATAGAGTCAGTAACCTCAACGCCTACCTTAGCAAGAGGAGAACCGATCGGGCCCATTGAATAAGGGATAACATACATTGTTCTGCCCTTCATAACACCGTCGTACATAGGTGTAAGGAGAGCCTTCATCTCATCGGGAGCCATCCAGTTGTTTGTAGGGCCTGCGCCGGACTTTTCCTTGGAGCAGATGAAAGTTCTGTCCTCAACACGAGCAACGTCGTTAGCGCGTGTTCTGTGATAGAGACAATTCGGGTACTTCTCGGGGTTGAGCTTGTACATCTTGTCCCAGCTGTCATCGGGAAGAGAAGTAACCTCTTCAGTAAGAGCATCGATCTGCTCCTTGGAGCCGTCGATCCATACTACCTTATCAGGCTTACAGAGAGCAACCATCTCTTCAACCCACTTTAATACATTCGGGTTCTTTGTCAGTGACATTGTATTATACCTCCTAAAGTTGATCATAATTAGCTGCGCGGCACTAAGCTGCACATCAGACACGGCTGAAAACCAATCGTATCTCTGATATTATTATAAACAATTTTTGTCAAACTGTCAATAGCCACGGCGGCTGTTTTGTATGTATTTTTTCGGAATGGCAGTATTCCGCGAATTTTGCGCCTTAGACGCGGCTAACCGCGATAAGCCGGTTTTAGCGTATGAAGTGTCATATATAAAAAGGAAAATTGACATATACGCACAACTGAAACCGCCGCTCTGGTTTCAGTTTTTTGGCATTATACCGTGCTTTATCCTCTGCCATACGGCTGTGACCTTATTGCATGATACTTGTAAACAAAAGTTAATTATCTATGTTCACAATTTTACGAGGTCGAATTTGTTTCAAAAGACGATTATTTAAGCAGATCCACTTAATTTATTGATTTTTAACAGAATTTCGCTTAAAGCTATTGACTTTCATGGCAAATTTAAGTATAATGAGAGTATAAGTAACCGTGTTTTTTACGTTTGGTTAATTTTTAAGGAGGATATTAAAATGAAAAAAGCAATTTCATTGGCGGCTGCCGCAGCTATCGCGCTTGGTCAGGCAGCTTCAACAGGCCTGTTCACCGCAACAGCGGCTGACTCTACGGAATTCCCCTATAAAATCGAGGGCGAGGACCTTGAGGGCGCTACACTCTGGACTTCGATCTATGAGAACAAGATCCCCAATTATTCGGGAGAAGGTTTCACTTACCTCACCGGCGGAGACATCAGCTTTACAATTGACGTTCCTGCTGACGGTATGTACTCAATAACAGTACGCGGCGCGCAGATCCTCGACAAGGGCGGCCGTTACCAGACTGTTGCCGTTAACGGCAGCGAGTACCACACAACTGTCCCCTACGCAGACGAGTGGACTGATTTCGATTTCGGCATGGTTCGTCTCAACAAGGGCGAAAATACTATCTCTTTCACGAACAAGTACGGCTATATGGCTATCGACTACGTTACAGTTTCCGAAGCTGAGTTCCCTGACCTCTCAATTGCTACAGATGAGGCTTGCGACCCTGATGCAACTCCCGAGGCAAAGGCTCTCCTCAAGTATCTCAAGTCGGTTTACGGCAAGAATATCATTTCAGGTCAGCAGCAGATCTACGGCGGCGGCAACAGCGTTTCCACATCGATACGCTATGACTCAAACTCAAACAAGTGCGTTGACAGTGACGGCACGGAATATGTTATCGACGAGGAAAGCTGGGATACTGACGAGCAGGGCAACAAGTTCCCCTGGCACTGCACAGGTCCGGACGGTCAGGTCTACACTTACAGCACTCAAAACCGCAACTACACATATAATGATTATAATAACGACATCAACCTCATCAAGGAGTTCACAGGCAAGTATCCCGCAATTCAGGGCTTCGACTTCGGCAGTTACTGCCCCTGCTACGCTTGGGACGACGGTGTAACCGAAAGAATGATCGAATGGACAAATGATAAGAACGGTATCTGCACTGCTTCATGGCACATTAACGTTCCTACTCAGATGTCTGATTACACGCTCGGCGAGCCGCTCGACTTCTCAAAGACAACTTACAGCAACAAGACTGATTTCGTTACCGCAAACTGCATGGTAGAGGGTACTGTTGAGTACGAGTACTTCAACCTCTGCGTTGAAAACCTCGCAAACGAGCTTCTCCAGCTTCAGGACGCAGGTGTTCCCGTAATCTTCCGTCCTTTCCATGAGGCTGAGGGTAATCCGAGCACAACAAGCGATCCTACAGACGGTTCAGGCGCTTGGTTCTGGTGGTCAAAGGAAGGCACAAAGGTTTACAAGCAGCTCTGGAATCGCCTTCAGGATAAGCTTCAGGACGAATACGGACTCCACAACCTCATATACGAGGAGAACCTCTACGCTTGGTCAGATTCTTCTGCTGAGTGGTACGTTGGTGACGACAGGACTGACCTCGTTGCTTATGATAAGTATAACACACAGTATAACAGACACGACGGCAAAACATCAGGACCTAACCTCGATGCAGAAACAGGTATCTTCTACAAACTCAACGGTTATGTAAACGGTTCCAAAATGGTAGCTATGGCTGAGAATGACTCTATCCCAAGTATGAGCAATATGCTTGTTGAGCACGCTTACTGGCTCTACTTCTGCCCTTGGTATGATTCCGCTAACGCTCTTTTCGTAAGCGGTGAAAACTATCAGGATCACGATGAAATGAAGGCTCTTTACAACAGCGATTTCTGTATCACTCTTGACGAGCTTCCCGCTGATCTCTTCAATCACGGCGATCAGCCCACAACCACAACTACTACAACTCCCGGTACAACAACAACTTCTTCCCAGCCTTCTGACATTCTTTATGGCGATGCAAACTGCGACGATAAGATCGATCTTTCGGATGCAGTTATGATCCTTCAGGCACTCGCAAACAAGGATAAGTACGGTCTCGAAGGAACAGATCCCACTCACATCACTGAGCAGGGCATGGCAAACGCTGACTGCAATCTCAGTCGTGACGGAGTGACTACCGCAGACGCTCTTGCAGTTCAGAAATCAATTATAGGACTAATCACACTGCCTATAGAATAACTTGTCAATATTTATTAAAGCCGCGTTCATAATGCGGCTTTATTTTTTGTGTGAAATGATAAAGCGCCCTCTCGCGCGTTGTACAAATAGTAGAAAAGTTTTTCAAACTATTGATTTTTAATAGTGCATATGCTACAATCATATTGATATATGAGATAAATATAGAAGCGGGATTTACTTTTTTATAATTTTGAAAGAGGGCGTTTATATGAAAAAATCAGTTTCATTACTTATATCGCTTTGTCTGGCAGTAACTTCTGCTGCCGCAGCCATTACTCCCGCCGCATCAAGCGCAGATGACAGCCGAAAAGGATTTTCTATATCCACATACAGAGATTCGGATTCAATTTATGCTGCACTCGGAAATACCGTAACTATCCCGACCTCTTATGTAAACGAGGGCGATGTTGTTATTCCCTGCGCACTTTACTACACAGAACAGACAAACGACACACAGACAATTTCTGTTCAGCTTACGATCAACTCGGAGGACGGAGATCCTAAATCTCCCACATTTACTTTATATTCGCCGACAGCAAACTACTTCGCAGAAGCAAAAACTTTCTCTACCGCTCTCGGCGATGCCACAACAAACAAATACGTTTCATTCGCCGGAAAATTAACCAAACGCGGTACTTTTTCACCATCAGGAACTACGTTCCCTGTTTGCGAGGAAAAGATGCTCTCCGCCTCAACTACGAACTACTACATAGGTTACTCTTGGTTTTGCGTTGACGGCTACAATTGGGCAGGTTACACTTCTGACCAGTATCCGCTGTTTGTTTTCGATGTTACTTTTCCTCAGGGAACTGCTCCGGGAACTTATACGATTGACTACTGCAACTACAATACCAACCAGTCAGGCAGCACCATAAATCCGTCTTGCCTTGTCGAATATGCAGGCGGCAGATATTCAAACTACCCCGGCTGTCAAAGCAATCTTGACCTTAACACTATGAAAATCGTCATCAGCGATGATGCTCCCGATATCACAACAACAACAACAACAACAACAACAACAACAACTACTACTACTACTACTACCACAGAAACCACCACTACCACAGATACCGCCACTACAACTGCCACTGAATCAACAACTACCGAACCCGTATCTTCCAATACTGCTGAAACAACAAAGACCACTGTTTCTACTGAAGCTGCAACAACTACTTTGGAATCCACGACAGCCACAGAAACTACTGCTTCTGCCGAAACTACAACCACCACTTCTGAAATTACAACTACTGAAAATTCTACAACCGAAACAACTTCAACTACTTCTGTGACCACAACTGATTTAGAAGAAAGTACAACTACTTCAACTCAATCCTCTACGACTACAGAAACCACTTCGGAGACTACAACAACTTCAACAGTTTCGGCAACAACTTCCGATACTGAAACAACCACAACGTCAACCGAAACCGTTTCAACTACCACCGAATCTACCACAACCACTACCGAATCCACAACAACAACAACAACTACTACTACTACTACTCCCCCGGCAATTGTTCCCGGCTCTTTGACAATGACGGTCGGCGACACCGTAAAGCTCACCGTTTCAGGCATTGACGATACTGCGTCTATAATCTGGATATCAGGAAACTCAAATGCTGTAACAGTTTCAGACGGCGAAGTAACCGCTATCGGAGACGGTAAGGCTGTTGTCTACGCGATTCAGGGCAGCAATGTTCTTACCTGCAATATAGAGGTTGAACCGCTTAAGGTCACGATTTATGGTGATGCAAATTTCGACGATAAACTCGACATCTCTGACGCAGTTATGATACTTCAGGCTATCGCAAATCCTCAAAAATACGGAACAAACGGCTATGATCAGAATCATCTCACACTCCAGGGCGAAGTCAACTCAGACTGCTACCGCCCCGGTACAGGTATGACCTCCATGGACGCACTCGCGATCCAGAAATCTGTTCTTGGACTCGTAACCCTTCCTCAGGAATCATAACGCACAGATCCCCTGCACATAGTGCAGGGGATTTTTCTCGAAATATAGGCAAAATCAGATAAATTTGCAGATCCATAATTGTTAAATGATAAAAATATTTTCAAACCCCTTGACTTTCTTCCGACACGGTGATATAATATAAAAGCTGAATCAAGCAAATACAATATTGGGGTGTCGCCAAGTGGTAAGGCAGCGGACTCTGACTCCGTTATTTCGAGGGTTCAAATCCTTCCACCCCAACCAAAGTCCAAGAGCACTAAACAAGTTAAATCTGTTTGGTGCTTTTCTGAAAACCGAACAGAAGATACAAATTTATATATCCTCTATTCGGCTTTCAGTAAATCGAAAATTGTTTTTCAATAAGATCGCTGATTGTGAATCGACACATAGCGTATCATTTAATCCCACTTTGTGCATTTCACCTTGCTTTCATGGCAACAGTATTCACAGTACTGTATTTTCGTCACATAGCTTTATCGCTCTTGCTTATAGCAGTCATGGCGGTATGCGCGCGCTGATGATTTTTAGACCATCACAAAGTAAAATCAATCTTAATGAAAATATTCAATTTTCAATATACTTGAAAATAAATCAAGCCCCTCAGAATTTTGATAAGCATCTGAAAGGCTTGACAATCTACTTATATTGTGTTATAATGCTAAGAACAATGCAACACATAAATAGCATTCTCACTAAGTCATTCAAATGCGCCAACATTTGTTTGATTATGAGAACATAGCGCTCTTTGAAGCGATATGTTCTTGTGGGGGTGCTTTTTTATTTACTTCATTTTCATTATATCACATTGTTCTTATTTTGTCAATAGGTGTTAAAAAATTAAAATACAACATATACGCTAAAAGAGCTATTGGAGTTATCCGACAGCTCTTTTAATAAGTATTATCAATCCGATATGCAGCGGATAATAAATGTAAAATCCCCATTTGCTCAAATATTTGCCACCATGCCTTGCAGCACATTTTTTCCCATTGTATAAGCTTATCGGAATAATTGCAAGCAGGACAGCAAAGAAATAACTGTACTCTTGAAAGCTGTCAAACTGCGGAAGATACTTTTGCAGCGGTAACAGTATCGAGATGATGATAAATACAATATCCCTTTGAAGTGGCTTATTCCTGAAAATGCGAAACGCCAACGTCCAAGCAGGAATAATATAACTCCAATCACATATGTCAGAAAATGCCAAACAAATTCCTATAAGTACAGCTTTAAGCCAAATTGGAAATTTGTGATTTTCGTAAATAATGAGAATTGCCAAAGATGAACAAAATGTAAACATTACATTCAGATTAGTCACAAATTCAAAAGTATTATTTGGTATTCTTGAAAATACAAGCATAAAGTAGAACGGCTGCGATATTAACGCAAACGCCCCCAAACGTGACAAATACTTTATACGGCTTTTGGTATGCATGAATCCCTCTGCAATGAAGAACGCCATAATCGGTGCTGTAATTCTTCCGAAGCCTCTCATCAGATAGTAAAGGACACTATCTGACGAAAGAAATGCAAGTGCAGCATGGTCACAGGTCATTGCAGTGATTGCAAGTAATTTCAAAAATGTTCTATTCAGAATTTTTTTCATATTGTCACTTACGTTGAATCTTTCAGACCATTTGAAACATATTTTGATTCTCTGCGTTCTCGTTCATCTGCAACAAGCGATTGCACATAAGTGCCACCGAAAATTTTCTCCGCAGCCGAATACAAATCTGCGCATTCTTTTAATTTCTGTTGTTCCGATGAAAGTTCAGATTCAACTTTTTTCAAATTCGATATTTCATTATTTATCAGAATATCAATATTCTTGTAGTTTGATTCTGTAATATTTGGGTGTCGCATTAAGTCATTTTCGGCTTGCTGTCTCGAAAATAATTTTGAAGCTTTCCCCTCAAAAACGATTTCAATTTTTTCTTTCAGTTCGTAAAATGCTTTGAGATCAGCTTCTGACTTCTGCCGTTCCGCCACAATTGAATTGCATTTTCTCTCTTGATTTTCAAAATCTTCCTTTAAAGTTTGGAGTGTTACACCGTTATTTATTTTCTGATTCAGCAGAAGAAGCTTGTCAAGTTCTGAATCATTTTTCCAAGAAAAAGGCTTCTGCTTTTCTCGCTTGCGTAATGGGAGTGCGCCTTTGCTTATCGCTATTGTATAAAGGCGAATTGTTGATACGGAAATTAACTTTTCACTTCCCTTTTCATGTTTCAGTTCATCAATTTTTCTTTGAATAGAATCTTCATATTTTTTCTTTTCAGCTATTCTGTTTTTCAATGCAAATTCACTGTACAATTCACCGAGCGTTTTCAGCCTGATGTAACGTTCTGCATAGTAAGACTTGACCGCAATGTATTTTCCATACTTAACACTGTACTTTTCTGATTCAAGTTTTTTCAATAATTCTTCCAAGCTACCTGACTGCATGAGCAATCGGTCAATATCTTCTCTAACCTGTTCTCTTGCAGAACTTCTTACAGGTTTGTATTCTTTTTCAATCTTTCTGATTTTATCCACATAATACTCTTGTGCTTCAAAACCGTTTTCAGTTTCTCGATACGGAATTTCAAGTTCATCGAGCCTTGCCTGTACATATGCTTGTTTTTCCGGTGCAGAATAATAGAAAGATTTGTACGGAGATTTTTTCTGAATTTCCAGTTTTTCTTTTTCTCTTTCAAGAAAAACAACTTGACTTTTCAAGTTCCGTACATTCTGTATTGCCAAATCGTTATTTGTTATCTGCAACGATTTCTTCAACAGCTCTACAACTTTTTTCTCGTCCTGCTTTTCTTTGTACTCATCAACGGTCATGTGTGTATAGTGAGCTTGCTTATCTTCTCTGCTCATTCCGTGTGAGTTGAGTATACTTTCCATTGCAACACGTTCGCTTTCTTCCCATGCGACAAGTCGGTTTTCCTTGAAATTTTTTGCAGTAAAACCTTGTTCGTCTAAGGCTGCTTTCATTGAAACGCCTTTGTTTAGTCCATTAACTCGCCCCTTTGTATAAAACGGAATTGGTAAAGCAATTTATTGTGTACCATTTCTTCCACTATTGCCGCAGGAATTTTTCTCGTTTTACAAAAATATGCAAACAGCTGTCTCATATCCGGAGCGTGTTCCGGCATTTGCAATTCCTTTGGCAACACCGCACAATTGCCAAACGAGTAAAAATATGATATAATAGATATATGGA
>ENA-OUOY01000149-OUOY01000149.1-human-gut-metagenome-genome-assembly--contig:-NODE-149-length-58198-cov-12.364463_pt1 | contig 58198 bp, 48 predicted proteins | sample MGYA00237937_ERZ548767 | MGnify/ENA primary metagenome ERZ548767 (study PRJEB26490, sample SAMN05356887) | human gut metagenome | biome: terrestrial biome; feature: human-associated habitat; material... | reverse complement strand
TTCGGCTACTACAACACCCAGAGAATCAACACCTTCAATGAAGGCGGTCTCCCACTTGTGGCACTAAGGAACTCAAAGCAGCTCTCTCATCACGCTGCCTGATATCTGCCTATCCAAGATTTTGGGTATTTCCTGACTGCACATTTCTTGACAATTCCATCCTGATATCCCAGATGTTCGTCCATTTCGGACTCAAGCATTTCCTGGATCGTTCCTCCGAGAAGGTCTTTGAGAGCACCCTCAATATCCTTAGCTGACTTGATGTCGTATTCCTCAAGCAGCATTCCTATGATGTTCTTCTTGCCCTCACTCATCGGTTCTCTTTTTCTTCTTGCCATAAAAAATCAGCCTCCTGTGATATTATTTCTATTTTATCACAGTTAGCTGATTTTTTACAGACTTTTTTTCAGAGGCTCGGATGTGTACGGTTACCTGCTCTACCTTCTGACCACGTTGCCGGAAATGGGCACTGAGCCAACGGAAGACCAGATCAAATCTGTCATGCCGTGGAGCTTCTCTCTGCCTGCATACTGCCGCCAGACATACAGTGAAATACAGTAAGCGTTACACAGTAACATACAGTTGCATACAGTTCGCGTTACATTGTAATACTTGAGCCGAGGTTGTTCCTCGGCTCATTTTGTTTTTAGGTGGGGCTGGGTGTGGTTGGCGCTTACATTACTTCTTCTTGTATTATCATATTGATTATATCAAGAAGATGTCGCCTCCTATGAGGCGGCGGAAGATAATTGTCTTATTAAACTGGATTTTCCTGATTTAGTTTTTTAACATATTTTATAGCCGTCTCAACTTCGTCGGTTGTCATATTTTTAAATGCTAAAGCTATTTCACCCCTTGTCATTTTTGAGAGTTCCTTAATAAAATCATCCGAAATCTGCTCTTTTGTCTCGCAAAAATTGTCACTATACCATTTCTGATAAGTTATTTTAGTATTCAAACGTGAGGCTCTTTCAGCATTAGTTTCATCAGGAGGCATTATTTCTGCATTTATTATCATATCTCTTCTGTATTTTCCTACGCCGAATATTTTCTCCTTATCCAGTGTTTTCATTACTTTTTCCATGAGAGAAAGCCAATAATCTATTTCTTGTCCATATTTCTCATCTGAGGAAATTTTTTTCATCCTCCCATAAAACACTTTATCTAGTACTTGGAAGTATTCCCCAAATCCATATCCGCAATAAGGTGAATCAGCATATGACCATTTCATCATCTCTGAAGAATACTTATCGCCATTCTTCTTCACTATTTCTTTAAGAGTTTCATCGGAAAGTGCAGAAATAAATGGAGTTGCTCCCTCTGATAATATTAACGTACAGTAATAGAAATTTTCTTTGTGCTCTTTGAATAATGCCTGAAATCCTTTTCTTGTTGCTTCAAGTAGCAAATCAAAATCATTCAATTCACTCATATATTGTAATCCCCTCCTAAGACTTGTTGACCAATGGCTCTCAATGTACTTAATAATGCTGACTTAATGGAAGCCGAACTTGCACCATCACCTAACATTGATTCTACTAAAGTATTTAGTCTATTAAAAACCCTATCGTTGAAATCCCTAGTGTGTGTTTGTCCGTGTGGATTTGGATGACCCAACGGAATACCATTAGCTGCATCATCTATATCTATACCAAAGGTTTCAAGTATACCTCTTGATTTAGCTGCACTTTCCCATTGCTTTTGAGAACCGCCAGATGCTACAATATGCGCTGCTGCTTGTCCTTCTCCTACTGGACGACCATCTGCTTCTAAGTTTTCTCTTAATTTTTTGGAATGTTTTGAACAATTATTATGAACTAGTAAGCTTCTTTCACCAACAAAGTAGGTATTGAAGTCAGCAACCTCAAGGTTATAAACCTTTATAGGCTCAGCAAGCTTTTCAAGCTCTGCACCTGTTATAAATGCTGCTGAACCGTCAATAAGGTAAACTTCATCGCCAATAGCAAGGTCGCCAGCCGCAACCCAGCCTCTGTCAACAACATAGAATGGGTGGTGGATATAATGATTATAGCATCATTCCTGAAAAATGTCAATGAAAAAGAAAGCCGAGGCTTTGAGATTATCTCGGACTCGACTTATAAAGGAGATTATTATATTATGATTTCAGATTTTTTCAAAGAATTCCATGAATCCTCTGCAGGTTTAAACATAAAACCTGTTAGCTTATTCTCTTTTACAATATCTACTACCTTTGATGTACAATACCCACCTACACAAATATCTGATCCGTCCCATGTAGTTTCATCAAAGCAAAGCGTTTCATATGTGAATTCTTGATTCACAATATATTCCATCCCACACACATTACATTTTTTACATGTTATACCCATTTCATCATAATTAATTGATATTAATCCTGTATATTGTAATGAATAATAAGTAGTATCAACTATATTCCCATCACAATCAAGAATATGTATCTTATGTGCTTTAAATCCACGCAATCCCTCTGTTTTAAAGATTTCATACGCCTTATGAGATATGATATGTATGGAGTATAAACTTGAAATCAAATCAGAGATAGGCTCATCTTTGTTAAGCATTATAGAGAAATCATATATTAATTGATTTTTTATAAGTTGGTTGCACTTAGAGCACCTTGGGATTGGATTAGAGTATATGGTTCGTTTAGTATAAGCATACCTAGTATTTGGATTCCATAATATTTTAAAAAAGTTCATATCACCATTTCCTCGTCAATGATTTGAAGAAGTTTTCAATCATTTCTTTCGTAAAATTTCCACCCCACATTTCGAACTGCTCTTCCCAAATTATATTATAGCTTTTAGCTCCAGATCTATGCTCATTTAGTTGCACCCATGTTCCATTTTCTGCATCATCAATGTCAATACCCACAGATTCAAACTGTTCTCTAAACTTTTGAGGATAATTATGGTGAGCATCGTAATCCGAACCCGGATCACCATACACATTTGCCATATTCTCGCCAAGCTTACAACGATTATGAACCAATATCGATGTATCGCCAACGAAGTAAGTATGAAAATCCTGAACCTCAATATTGTAAACCTTGATGGACTCAGCAAGCTTTTCAAACTCAGCACCTGTTACGAAAGCCGTTGAACCATCAAGAAGATATATTTCATCACCTTCAACAAGATCACCAGCAGCTACCCAACCTTTATCAATAACATAGAACGGGTGGTTAGTAGTTGTGTCGATGTCTCCGCAAGAAGTATGCAGATGCAGGATCTCATCTACTTCATGAACATAAACCTTTGTTACCTCCTTAAGCGCTGTTTCACCTGTATAGATATCATACGCCCATACCTTATCACCGACTTTAATTTCGTCAATGCAGATCTGTCCGTCTTCTGCCGCAACAAGGGTATCTCCCGTGAAGCAATTATCAGAAAGTGCAAAGATGGAAAGCGTTAGGTGGAATGTTTGTGTAAATACCTGATCCCACTGTTCGTTTTTGATCGCGTCTTCTATCGCCTTGACCTGTGATGCGTATCCGCCAAGCAGTGCGATCTTACTGATAACAGGACCGATTTTCTTGATGTCACACATCTTTTTCAGGAAGATACCCGATATGATTCCTCCTGCTATTCCAAACAGCACATCGGTTGCCGAAGCATCGGGGTCAGTAAGCCAAACCATTGCCTGTCTTACCGTATCATAAACCGTGAGGCACCTGTCGATCAGTTCGAGCTTGCTCTTGAGATGATGATATGTTCTTATTGCCCAACTGTCATTCCATTTATCAAGAGTATCGCTTATAGCCTGTGATACGCTTATGTCAGCCAATGTAAAATATCCCGTAGGATCGACATTCATCACTGGATCAGCATTTGCATAAAGATACTTATGCAATGATGTTGGGTCAAATATGCTTCCCTGATAGGTGTCCATTGTAATGAACGTACCTGTCGTCGGGTTCATATATCTCGCACGGAGATAGTAAAGACCAGTTGTGCTGTCGAGCTGTTCACCGCAGTAGAGATAACTGTTTTCAGTATTGCCAGTCGAAGATATCAGATTGCCCCATGCGTCATACACATAGGTGTCTGTTACCGTGCCTGTAGAATCTGTAAGCTGTCTTACCGAGCCGTGACCGTCTGTGAGATAGTACGAAATTGCACCATTGCGATCCTGAGAAATAATCTCAGTGCCTCTGGTATAATAGCACTTCTCGTTTCCGTTGGAATCAAGCTCTGCAAGGACCTGTGTCAGACCACTGTTTATATCGTTAAGATAGTAAGTATAATCGTTCTCAGACTTCTTGACAGTTCTGTTGCCAGCATAGTCGTATTCATATTCCTCAACAGCAACACTATTGCCTTCCTGAACTGTAGCACGAATCAGTTTATTCTCAGCATTGTAAGTATATGACGCAGACTTGCCAGATGATGTTGTTGCAATAAGATTGCCTGCGTCGTCATACTGATATGTAACGCCGGTCTCAGCTGTAAGCTGGTTCAAGGCGTTATAGGTATAGGTTGTCTCAACACCATTTTCGGTTTTCAAGATGCGATTGCTTACGTTATCATAAGCATAGGTATACTCTGTAACTGTACCGTCGGCAGCAGTGATCTTTTCGCCTGTCAGTCTATAGAGTGCATCGTATGTGTACTCTACCGTGCGGTCAAGCTCCTTGACCTTGGTTCGCTCGCCTGCCGTGCCAAGAGTATACTCATATTGTGCCACAAGTCCGCCCTGTTTGTCAATGGCTTTTTCGCTGATAAGTCGGTTTACCTCGTCATATTTGTAAGATACAACAATTCCGTTGGCATATCTTACTGCTGACCTGTTACCATTTTCATCATACTCATAAAGAGTAGCATAGCCGTTTCTGTCAACAACCCTCACAAGACGGTCAAGCTTGTCGTACTCATAGATAGTCGAACCGAGTGATGTTTTTACTTCTGTCAGTCTGCTTGCATTGTCATAGCTGTAAGATATGTAGCTGCCATTCGGATACTCAATTTTACTCAATCCAGCCAGATCATTATAGGTATATTTTGTAATACCTGTATTATCTGTCACGGTTGAGAGCATTCCGTCAGAAGTATATGTGAATTTCGTTATTCCGTCATCAGTTTCCTTTGACAGAAGTCTATCATATGAGTCATATGTGTATGTTGTCAGTTTACCTCCAAAATCTGTGGATGTCAGTATATTGCCGCACTCGTCATATGTCATTTCAGAAGTCTTTCCAAGCGCATTTGTGACTTTTGTTAATCTGCTAAGATCATCATATGAGTATTTTGTAACATTACCATTTGCATCTGTTATTGAGATCAGATCGCCAATTTCATCATATTCATAGCTCGTGATATTCCCAAGTGCGTCTGTTACATCGGTCAGTCTATCAGCATCATCATAAACATAAGTCGTCACACCTCCATGCTGATCAGTCTGACTCGTCACGCGCCCTCTCGCATCATATTCGGAAGATACAAATGATCCGTCAGGATATATTGTCTTTGTGCGGTTGCCATTAAGATCATATTCATACTTATACTCATTTGACTTTGCATCCCTCATAACAGAAAGCTGAGAATGCTCGTTATACTCAAATTCAGTCCTATTTCCTAGTACATCAATGATAGCAGTATTTCTTCCGATTGCATCGTACTCGTATTTCGTTACCGCGCCAGTTGTGCTTGTTTCGGAAATAAGCTGATAGTTAGCATTATAAGCATATTCAACCTTTGCTCCGTTGGGATATGTCTTAGAAAGGAGATTACCGACCTTATCATACGTCATCGTCACTGTTATTCCATAACGATTTGTTGCGGAAAGATTATTTCCTTCACTGTCGTATGTAAATGACTCTGATGTGCCGTCGGCATATGTTATTTTAATGAGATTGCCAAGATTATCATAGTCGTACTTAGTCTGTCTGCCCTTTTGATCTGTCGCAGATGCAATCTTGCCAATGCTGTTATAAACTGTGCTTGTAATGTTTCCATCGCTGTCAGTGATCTGTATAAGATTTCCTGACTCATCGTACTGATAATATTCGACATATGTTCTGACTTGACCATCCATTGTGAACTTTATAGTCTTTGAACTGCAATTTCCTTTTTCGTCATAAGTAAAATCAGTCGTTGTTCCTATACCATTAGACGTTGAAATAACCTCGCCATCGCTATTATATGTCATATTCAGGTATGTACCTATGCTATCAGAAACCGATTTAAGATTCTTACCCTCATAATCATATAATGTCGTGTTCCCAAGTGCATCTGTCATTGATGTGATTTCGCCGGTAGTATCATCATAAGTGAAACTGAGCACATCCGTACCCATTGCATTGATCGAAAGGACTCTTCCGCTTGTGTCATAGGTATTTGTTATAACATTTCCCTCTGCATCAGTAAGTGAAGCGATGTTTCCATTATTATATGTGTAGTTTGTAACATTACCCATTGCATCAGTTTTAGATGTCAGATCACCGTTGCTGTCATAAGTGTTAATTACTGTGTTGCCCATTGGATCAGTCTGAGAAAGCACATTGCCATTTTGATCATAAATATATCGAGTTACACCGCCATTTCGGTCGGTTATGATTTCTTCCCGGCCGTAAATATCATGGTCATAGACAATCTCATTTCCGTCTGCATCAATTGTTTTAATTAGTCTGCCGTCATCATCATATATGTTCTTGGAAACTCTGACACCACGAGGATCAATTATCTCTTCAAGGTAATGATCCTTATATTTGAATGTCATAACATTACCTGAAATATCTGTCACAGATACAAGATCACCATTTTCGTCATACATATACGAAACTTCCGAACCGGAAGGTGTTTTGACGCTTGTGATCCTATTTGCAGCATCACGGGTTATTGTCAGCGACTCGTTCGCACCTTCGATTTTTCCGCTTGCAAAGTTCATTGTCTGCCCGCTCTTGTCTGTGATAGATTGTAATCCCTGTATACTATTAATTGCATACTTTGTTCCGTCTGCTGTCGTTAATGTCCAATTTTGAGGATCGAAAATGGTATATTCTTCGTCATCAAATAAATAACCTTTAGAACACTGATAATATCCTGGGGCACCTTCCGCTGATAATGAAGCAGTTGTTCCACTCATGGGAGTAAAGTAAACGCCTGCTGTATAGCCAAGACCAGCATCATTACGAGACTTCGCCGTCATAGTAAACTTATCTGTTTTTCCATTTCCCCAGTCCACAGTAATAATATGAGACTTTGTTGGATTGAATATGACGCCTTTTCTCCAATCATATTCCATCTCCCAGCCATAGCCAAGCGGACCATTTGTATAGATTCTGATATTCTTTACTGCCTGACTCCAGCCGTAACCAAAGTCACCGGAAACATTTCTGTCACGGCTGTCGTAAATTCTTGTGAGCGTGATAGGTGTCTGTAAACTATTGGTTGTCAGATCCTCAAAACCTATCGAAAAATTACCAATTTTGGCATTTCCCTCTACTGTGACATACATTCCTGACGTCTTGTAATTTCTCTCCGCATCAAAAACAGTAAGCCTTATATAATAAAGTCCATTTCTGAGCATGGTGGTATCAAATTCACCAAGGATCTGGTTATTTTTGGGATCAGTTCCTTCATTAAGAAGAATAAACTTTTTGTCATCTATAGAAGCATATTCCAGCTTGTAGCTGCTGAACTTAGTTCCGTCAGCTCTGCCTATGATGTAGTCGAGCCCCTTTACACAGCCTCCTTCTTGAGGTGAGTAAATATATGCATTAAGTTCGCTGCTGTCAAGCTCCTCATTGTCTGAATCGGATGCTGTACCGCTTGATGAAGTAACAGTATAGAATGCCATTCCGGATACAGCCACGTTACCGAAATTATCGACCGCTCTGACAATTACCGTATGATTTGCAACTACAAAATCATTGATATATACATTATTGTCTTCATCAATTGGCAACTCAACTCCATCATAATAAACGTGAACTTCTCTTATACCTGATTCATCAGTTACTGTAAGTGTTCCCGTAATATTGTCATGTGCATAATGATAACCATCATCATGTGATGTAAATACGAGTCCAATCTTCGGCTTGTTGGTTTCGTAAACAAGAACTGTCAAGGTAATTGAAAGGGATTCTCCGGACAGTGTTTTAGCTGTAATCTCAAAAGTATTATCAAACAGTTTTTCACCCTTGAACTGATATTTCAACTCACTGTCAAGTGTAATATTTTCACCATTTAATGTCGCAGAGATTGTTGATTTATCGATCTCATCAGATGCAACGATTTTAAGTTCTGCAGTCTCGCCAAGTTTTACTTGCTTATCGATCAATGCAACAAGACGAATATCCGCATTGTCCTTGCTGAGAACAGTAACACTTTTTTCAGTTTTTGAAGAAAGCCCGCCGATATCTTCAGCGCTGAATTCAAACTTGTAGATACCCTCCTTCAATTCCGCTATTTCAAATCTGCCATCTTCAACAGCAAGAAGCTGACCGTTTAACTTTGCGGTTAATGAGGCAATATCTCTGCTTCCTTCTGCCTTTACAAAGCCCACAAGTGAATCTCCTTCGATATAGATATCTTTATCAAAGATAACACTTATCTCAGGTGCTTTTGCCTCGTTTACTGTAACAATAACAGCCATGCTGCCTTCATTATTCTCTGCATCATATGCTTTGGCAATGATCTCATAATCTTTAAGTGCTGCCTTGCTTATAGTATAAGTACTATTATCAGAAAGAGCAACTTCCTCATCGTCAACGAGAAGAATAGTATTGACAACGCCAACATTATCTGATGCCTCAACTGTAATGATAATATCATCCTTCTCGAAATAAGTATCCTTATCAAAGGTGATATTTACAACAGGCACAACAGTGTCAGGCTCTACAACATTTATCGTAACCTTCTTCTCGGTCTTATTCCCCGAAGGATCAACAGCCGTTGCCTTGATAACATAGCTTCCCGCTGCATCAGGAGTAAATGTGGCAGTATTATCATCGGAAATAGTGAGTTTCTCCGTGCCAACAGTAAGTTCAGTTGATACTACGCCATTGTTATCAGATGCGTTTACTGTAATATTAACGCTCTCACCGACCTTGATCTCTGTCTTATCAACAGTAAGTGTCAGTTCAGGCTTTGTTACATCCTTTGCAGTAATTTTTTCAGTAGCAGTTCCAACGTTACCGGAAGCATCTGCAGCGTTTGCAGTCACTATATAGTCGCCATACTTCAGATTTGAGATCGTATACTTTCCATTGCTGTCAAGCTGAATTTCATCGCCGTTCAGCAGTACAACAAGCGATGTTACGCCAACATTATCTGTTGCAGTTACCGTTACGACTGCATTCTGCTTTTCATTATAACTATTCTTATCAAAACTGATTTTAACAACTGGCTTTTCTGTGTCAGCTTCAATAACTGTTAATTTGGCAGAAGCAGCAATCTCCTTGTTGGTTAAGGTAAGACCATGTGCTTCAAGAATATATTCTTTTTCAGATGTTGTGTCTAATACTAAAGTGCCATCCTCTGGAATCGTGACAAGTTCACCATTCAGAGTATACGTCAGCTCCTTGATCTTGTGAGAACCTGCAACAAAGACCTTGAAATATGCTTCTGAGCCAATAACAGCTTCATTTGAAGAAGGAATGATATTTACAGCGGCAGAAGTGCTGTCTACTATAATGGAATATTCCTTTACATCAGACTTGCCGGACCAGTCAAATGCTCTGACAACAACCTTATATGTTCCGTCACTGTTTGGCATTGTGAGTGTAAACTCGCCATCATCTGTCACATCAACAGCAGTATTGTTGTTGAAGATAACAGAATACCATGAAATTTCTGTATCATTGAGATTTTCGATTTTTGCACTGATCTGCTCTTTTCTATCTGCATACTGAGGGAGTACAACGCTGATTTGTGGTGCAGTGGCTTCATCCTGATGATCTGGGTCAATGTCTGCATAGCTATCAGCCGGCTCACACACGATAGTTTTTACACTCTGGACAGTATTTTCGCCGTCACTGACTAAGCAAGTTATGTCGTAGCTGCCTGTCTCCGTGCAGATAACAGATGTAATGAGCTTTGAATCATCTGAGAACTTAACTTTTTCATCCTCACAGCTCCATGTTACCGAAATGTCAGACTTCAAGCAGTCATCCGCAAGTACTGCTCTCATTCTCATAGGTACATTGACCTTTGTTCTGTCCTTTGAATTGATTGAGAGAACAGGCTCACTGTTTGTCATCTCTTCAAGAACAGCGTCCTTTGATACTATCGTAATATCATACAGTTCCGGAGACCTGCCGTCTGATGAAACCGTCATATCGACGCTGATCTTTGCATATCGTCCACTTACATCTGTGAATGACTGATGATTTTCCACCCTGATTGGTTCGGAGAAGATTTCTCCATCATTACTTGCGGAAACATAGACAGAAATAGTACCATCACCATATCTGCTTCCGTTCCAGTAGATATTCTCCCAATCCACAATTTCTCTTTCGCTGTCAAACACAACAGTCCAGTTACCACTCTCAGCATAATTGCTTACAGGAAGTGAAACATCATCAGCGTAAACCACATTAGGCTTACCATTACGGTCATAGTAAACGCATGACGTGTTCTCCAGAATATCTGCAAAGCCTTCGGTGTCTGATGTGACTGTAACCGGAATGCTTATTTCTTCCTGCCCATCAATAGTGACTCTGTCAATATTCCATTCAATCGTGACACTTCCGTCATCATTTGCCGTTACCTTAGAAGGTTCAGGAGTGATAGAAGAAATGTCAACTGAACTTGCGTCTTTGATTGTAGTCTTGAATGTAGTATTACGTCCTGCCACATTGAAAACTTCAGATGCAAAATAAGACATGATCTTTACGATATCATCGGAAGTAGGTGCATTCTTATAAATACCGTTACTTTTTATAGCAATATTCTGCATCTGGAGAGTGCCATCCCCGATTTTCATTGAAAAAATACGCACGTCGTTACTTCCTGCTGTTGCTGCAGACTGAAGAGAACGATTTTCGTACTCGTCAGCACCATCAGAAAGAAGAATTATATACTTTTGACGATTATCATCACTTTGCTCCGCAAAGATATCAAGGGCTTTATCTATGCCCTTATAAATTGCTGTTCCACCATTTGCATACAGCCTGTCAACAGCACTATTAAGAAGTCCCTTATCAGAGGTCAAATTCTGCTTAACGGAAGATGAATAGGTAAATCCAACAACAGCACAGCGATCGTTATCTTTCATTTGAGAAATGATCTCCTTTGCTGCTGTTTTAGCCTGAGTCATTCTGCCATACCAGTCCATGCTTCCTGACTCATCCACAACAATAATCAGATCCACAGCATTCTCAGCCACATCGGCTTCGCCAAATCCACTCAGACCGTACTTGATAGTCACCGTGTCACCATTTCCAGCCACAGCGGTCTTGTCAGATGAACAAGTCACCTTTACACCTTTTCCAGTTTCAGTATCACCATATACCAATTCTTCCGAAGGTGAAATTTCTTCGGAGGCCGAATCAAGAGTGAGTTCATTGGGGACAGACAGTCCAAGGCCATTGAACTGACCGTCGTCAAAATCTTCATCAATTGTATATGTCTTGACTACACATCTCGGCTCAAGCATATCGAAATTATCTGCATTCACATTAAATATGCTTCCGCTATATGTTATGCTGTCTGCCCATACAAATCCGGTAAGGTTAGTTTCGTAAGTATTGAACAAAACATTACCATTAGGAGCGTATATGCCACCGTTCAGGTTGACAGATGTTCCATTAATGGTTATATTACCATTACGTGAGTAAAGAAATACTCTACCTGTGGAATTGAAATCATTAACGTTATAGGTAATATTCCCATCAGCGATGATATAGCAGTCTCCCTCAAAGGTTGTACCGCTTATAACTATATCTCCGGCAACCTTGACAGACTTATCGATAACATTGAGATCCTGAACATATGCAGGACTTTCTTCATAATAATCATAAGGCTGTGCATTGTCGTGAATTACTTTATCATAGTCAATGGTATCAACAGGGACAACCTCTTCGTTTCTCTCGTCGATCTCCATTTTCCAGCCATTTGTTGCGATTGAACCTACGGCATCTACTCGACCATTGACATACAATTCTGAGCCGTTATATTGAAAAGAGGCTCCAGTATAGACATTTCCGTTTATATTGCTTTTCCAGCCTGAAAAGCTGAAATTATTAGTATCGCTTTTGGAAAACAAGGCGTATTGGTACATTTTATTCGCAATCTTTACCGAAGAACCACTTTCTTCCCATTCACAGATAAAGCCTAAGTTTTCATATGAATACAATCCAATAGGATTTCCTTCATTTCCGCTTTCTCCCCAATCGTTCCAATACCATGAGGAGCGCGAAGTAAGAGCGAGATAGTTTTCCTTACCGCCCATATTATCAAATGCACCATATTTAGAAAGAAGCGAAGGATCTTCATTAGTGACCCATCTCCACTTTCCTTCCTCGTCTTCGTCGGTTCCGCCAAGCCAGTATATTTCCTTATTGCCCGTATCTTTAGCAAATTTTTCTACAAACGCTTTTTCGTCATCATCAGTAATTGTAACCAGATGTCCTCCTAACGCTTCACAATACGCTTCAGCGTCCTTCCAATGCATCGCAGAATCAAATATCTGATACTTGCGATCGTTTAGATAAGCCTCTTTTGTACTCAAATCTGCTTCTTCATGTGCAAAAGCTTCTATCGGAAATACAGTCCCGAAATTTGCTAATAAGGCAAGACTAAGAACCCCACTTATAGTTCTCTTGATGGTCTTAGATTTTCTCATAAATCCTCCCGTTTTTAAATAAAAATCAGTATACATTCATTATGAAGCTCATTCATCATATCATGAACGTATACTGATTCGCCTTAATATTAATTACTATCAGCCAAATAATTCTTTATAATACCCAAAAGAATCATCAACGACAGAGCTATCGTCGATATCATTATACTTTTCACTGCAAACTGTATTTTGGCAAAATAGAATATCAGCAAAATAAAACTTTCTGCTGCAAATACAATTATTGTTCTTTTCCTGTAAACCTTTTTTTCTATTGGATCCAAAGGCTTGTTTTTATCTTCGACAGGAGAAAATGCAAGAATTATGATACCGGCCATGCCATATAGCAAGCAGTAAATGAGAAAAGGAATACTAAGATATCTCATTGCCAAAAGAACTGCCACTACAATAATTGAAGAATATATATAACATCTCAATGGTGTTTTAGAATGAATGCCTCCCGCAAATATTCTCAATGGTATAAATGCAGCGAAGAAAAATACTGATTCTTTAATTGAATGCATCAAAGTTCCAATTATGAGAACTGTAATTAAATTCAGAAATGTAGTAAAAATCTGATTAATTCCAAATTCATATATATCCCTGTCATCTGAATTGATAGTATTATATTCTATAAGCTTATCTGCTATCCGTACAGCAATACTATTAAACATTAAAACTTACGAAGTTTTTTGCAGTTTTCGGACATTTTAGGCTGATGAACACAATAAACGCAAGTTGAGTTAGCTGTTAATGTAGTAACAACCAAAGCAAGTGCCGCTAAAACGCCGCTGTATTTCATTATGAATTTCCTCATTTGATTTCTTCCTTTCCAAGTTATTTTTGGCACTATACATTGTACTAATTTTTTGTACTGATTTTATAAATTTGTAGTGAAATCCAGCATTGTTCGAAGTAAAAAGTGCCTTGTAAGCAAACAATGCTTACAAGGCACTTAAATAAAATAATTATTTACACAAATATAATGATATCAATTGAGAATATATTTTCATTATGATTTATTTCTATATAACCACCATTACGTTTTACAGCTTCTTCTATGTTTTTCAAACCTAAACCATGATTTAATTTTTCAGGCTTGCTCGATTGTATCTCCCCATTCTCATAACAAATCTTCGTTTTATAGGTATTGGTTTCTTTTATTATCAGTCTTCCTTGACTATAAACCACCTTTAAATATAATTTTGGAACCTGATTGCTTTCATTTAGCGCGTCCACAGCATTATCGAGGATATTTCCCAATATTATAACCAAATCGTTTAAATCAACATTTAAAGAAGAGGGTACCGCAATTTCAGTCTCAATGTCAGTCCCAGCTAATAGATTCAACTTATAATTGATTATGCTGTCGACTATCACATTCCCGGTATTACTATAGATATTTTCAATTTCTAATTTGTTTGTTAAATTGTCAATAAAGCTGTCCAACTCATTATACATGTTTTTGTTTACCAACTCCTTTATAGATATAAATTGATTATTAATATCGTGTTTAAATTTTTGTAAATTATTAGATGATTCTTTCATCATTAAGCATTGATTAAAATACATCTCCTTCTCTTTTTCAATAATAGTCGCATTAATCTTTTGATAATAACTTTGCGATAGCTCATCATAAAAATAGAAAGTAATCAGATTTATCATTAATATTACAATAATTGATACAATAACACTGGATTGTTTTTGTTTAACAGTATCAATAAGGAAAACTTTCAAAAACAGTGTAGATATCGGTATAAATATGATTGTACACCACTGTATCCCACTAATATTTTTCTTCTTTTTAACAGAAACGATGTTATTGAATATCAAGGATTCTAAATAAGTGAATATTCTAATTGATACAACTCCTGATACATTGTCGTAATAGCCTGATTTTAGAATCGGGAAATTAAAATATCCTGTTAAAGCGGATATTACAACCTCTGAAACCAACATAAATATATATATAAATGTTACCGCTAGAAGTTTTTTTCTGACTTTGGATTTGTAGTTTAACGTTATGATAAATATAGTAAATAGATTTACAAACATAGTCAGTATTGGAATGTCCCATTTTAAATATACAAAGCTTGTAAAGAAAAAATATATCAAATATGAAAACCAGCATACAAATTTGCTTGTTATTATTTCTTTAAAAAACGAAGTTACAAATCTATGAACTATCGCTATGCTAAATAAGTTAGTGATTAAATAAACCACTGTATACAAGTCAAAGTCCATAGAATTTTCCTCCATTTTCCATAACAACCTGTATTTTTAAAACTTCCTCTCTCCTATTATCAGAAATTGGTATCTCGCACCCATTGGTCATGATAATTTTCTTCAGCTGAAAACATTTTACAAATCTGTAATTCACCAAATAACTTCTGTGAGGCATAAAGAACCCTTTACTCTTCAACTGTTGTGCTGTTTTCTCTATAGAGCCATAAAACTCATCTTTATCATCTTTGCACATTATAATTACTTTTCTATCGTCGCTCTTGAAATATAATATCTGGTTGATATCAGCATAATAGTTATCTCTATTGACCTTATAATTGAAGACATCTCCCTGTTGACCATATATACGGATATACTTAGTTATAACATTCATTATTTTACCTAAAGTTGCAGGTTTTTCAATAAAATGTATTGGTCTAAAATCAAACAACAGCCTATCATAGCCATTCTTACCTGAGATATATGCTATCTGTGTAGAATCATCACATAATTCATCACGGATGAAGCAACCAACATCAACGCCATTACATTTATATAACTCTATATCTAAAAATATTAAATCATATTTCTGATTATTCTTTAATTCAGCGATTAATCTTTCTCCAGAATAAAAGATATCGATTTGAAATTCAACGTGAATAGTATCGGAACACTCTTGCAGCAAGCGCTCTATCTGTTCACAAACCATCTCTTCATCATCCACCACAGCAATTCTAATCATAAAACCATCCCCTTACAGTTCTATTGCCTACATTTTACCACAAGAAAAACGAAAATGCAACCATTTTCCACAAATAAATTACGATAAATAAATTGATTTATGGTATAATATAATATCCGGGATAGCATACGAACGTTTCATCAATTCTGCCCATATATTAAAACCGTTTCGGTATATGCCTATTTTTAGGCATATATTGAAGAGCATATTACGAAGAATTGACGGTTTAAAGCTTACGCTGACAGACAAAGGCGACTTACATAATTCTTCTTGATTTCCATTGATGAATGGACATATCGATTAAGCGTTATAGATGCATCGGCATGACCGAGAAGTTCGCTGAGAGCTTTAGGATCAAATCCCTTTTCTATACACACAGTTGCATAAGTGTGCCTGAGAAGATGAAAATTTACGTCGCGAAGCTGGCATGCTTTTAATACAGCTTTAAATCTATTCTGCATAGTGCGCGGCTCGGTAGGTTTGATGGAATTAGTTATGATATATAAGTTAGGTAAGCTTTGATATTTCTTTAATACTTCCATCATAAAATCAGGAATGGGTACAATTCTTACTGAAGTTCTGCTCTTGGGTGTACCAATTATAACAGTCGATTTTCCGTTTCTGCTGACGCGTTGAACTGTTCTCTTTACAAATAAAGTGTTTCCGCCGAAATCAATATCCTCCCACTTTAATCCACATACTTCTCCGATTCGCAATCCTGTAAAAAGACATAGAAGTATTGCCATATTAGTTCGGTTCATATTTTCTACAAGATATGATTCGAGCAGCTTTCGCTCACTAATGTTTAATATATCAGTTTTCTGAGAATCTGTCTTTGGCATAGTGAAATTTGTTTCACGAATGCCGTATTCATTATAAGCATATCTCTCAATACTGCGATAAACCGTCATGATATCACGAACAGACTTTGCAGATAAACCGCCTTTTCCGCTGAGCCTGCCACTTGTCAGCTTTGAACTGATAAACTCATTAATCTTACTTGTTGTAAGGCTTGCAATATATGCACCGCCAAGAACAGGCAAAATGTGTTTTTCTACAATATTGACATAATTGGTATAGCTTGACTCCTTAACGCGAAGTCTCGCAGCATTCAGCCATTCTTCGGCTGCTTCACGAACAGTCAGCTTTAATTTCAAAGTTGAATTTTCTGATTTTACGGAATAAAGCTGTGCCATCTTGTCCTTTACTTCAGAAAGAGTCCTTCCGTATACTGATTTATACTTCTTTGAGCCGTCAGCCCTGTACCCCACATGGACCCTACCCTCAAAGCGTCCGTCTTTTCTCTTATAAATATTGCTTCCTCTTTTTGCCATAAACGTCCTCCTTACTGACGAAAAAATGACGGCAGAAGCCTTGGCTTCAAGCCGATTTTTCTTCTAAATTACAATCCTAATCTAATGATTATTCTTACATAGTATCAAAAAGGTCTTTACTTTTTCAAGAAAAGTGTTATAATATAATTGAAATCATCTCCATTCTGACAATATAATCATCTGTTTTAATGGGCAGAATTGACGAAAGGGCGAATCAATAATTCATTGATCCGCCCTTTAAATTATCATTTTAATATCATTGACCATATTCAGCACAAGTTAAAGCAAAGCATTTGATAATTGAATTACTAAAAGCCATTGCATTTTTCAAACCTCCTTCTTCATTTTTGAAATACCAAATATTGCACAGTGTCTATTTTAGCGTCCTTCCGCACTTTTGGTATGTATTTTTATTCAGCAATACGTAAAAAAGAGGTTAGACTACGTAGTCCAACCTCTTTAAGAATATGTATTAAATTATAGATTCATCTTTTAATTCCCAATATGCTACTCCGTCAATATACTTTGTCAACACATTCAAACGTTCTTTTCCGGCACGACGCACAGTTTTGTTACTGATATCATTCTTTTCACATTCAGCAATTATCTCACTGACTGCAATAGGTCTTTCCTTCAACATATTGCGGATAATATTCGCTGCTCTGTCTATTTTCCGCATATGTATCCCTTCACTATCAACATCATTAAAAGTTTCAGCAACCCTAAAAGATAACCGCTTATTATCATCAAATACCAGTTGTAGGGGCGTATAGTCCGATTCATCATAATTACTCTTTATCGTTCTTACATAGCGCTTGGTTCTATCTTTTTTGTCTGCCTCAACAAGAAGAATACTTCGTACCGCCGCAGAAATATCAACGCTTCCCATGCCACGGTGAATGTCCCTTGCGCCTTCATTCTTGTTCAGGTGTCCGATTATTACTATGGCACAATCATTAGATTGTGCCACTTTTGTAAGCATAGAGAATATCGCTCGCATTTGTGTCATATTCCCCATATTCGTTCCTTTCGGAAGAAAGGACTGCAGTGGGTCAATTATAAGCAAGCGGGCTCCGGTCTTGGTGATTATCTCGTTCAACTCTTGCTCGTTCAAAGTCATATGATGTTCGAGTTCACCGCTATATGCAAGTCTGCTCCTGTCACCGCTAGCTCTTATGTAGCGTGGTAGTGTCATATCTCCCACGCTGTCTTCATCTGTAACAAAGAAAGTCGTTAACGGTTCAATTGATTCAGATTCATACAGTGAACCATTATCAAGCGCCGGAGGCTTTACTCCCTGCGAAAGCATTGCCGCTATCGTTAACATCATTGTTGTCTTTCCATCGCCGCCATTGCCTTCGACCAAAGTCACTTTGCCGAAAGGTATGAACGGTTTCCAGAGCCATTTTACAGTTGTTACCGCAGTCTGATCTGCCCATTTTATTACTGCCATTGTGTCTCTCCTTATTAAACAAATAATACATATGGACATTGACCTTTTGACCATTTGTCCATATGTCAAGCAAACCAGCAACAAACTTATATCGCTATGTTCTGGGAATACTTGAATATTATTTGAGTATGGTCAAATGGTCAGTTGGTCAAAGTGTCTTGTGGTCACCAAACGGAAAAACGTTCCGGCGGCATAAAAACTCCTTCGATTTTGTTTGTATCAGCCACCTTGCCTGTATTCAGGTCTATCATGATAAATGTATTATTATTGCGATCACTAACGATACGTGATTCTACAGCATATGGAGTTTTTCCCCAGTTCATAGCTGCTATCGGATTTCTTTTCTTTTTTATATATGGCAGAGCGTACAAGGACTTATCATATATTTGTTCAGGTACATCAATTGCGAATTTATCAATTCTTTCTGCTGTGCTTATTAATACACGTCTCTTATCGATATCCCAATGTATATTCACGTATTCAGGTTCGCCGAGTTTGTTTAGTATATCATACGGAATAAGAAAAGAGTAGTTTTCAAAATTCACAAAGACTGTCGTTATCTCTTTTCTCAGGGGTTTTCTTCCAACTCGTTTAGGTACAGGAAAATCTTTTGTCTGATCAGTATCAAACAACGGTATTTTTTTCAGCCTATGGTTATTAGGCTGCTGAACCTTCACACAAAGAAGCTCATAGGGATCAAGCATCAACGCAGCACAAACGGCAAGTCCTATCCTCATTGATGTTCCGGAAATGTATTTTTCGCCTGATTCAAAGCGCTGATATTGACTTAGCTGAATACCAGCTATATCAGCGACCTGCTGCTGTGTCAGTCCAAGCTGCTCTCTGCGTGTTTTCAGAATTCCTTCCTCAGTAAGCAAAGCCTGGTATTCACTGTCATCACTCTTAGGATATTCAAACGGAATAAAAGTCAGATCAGCCATTGTCGCTCCTCCTAATTACCACAAATCTGATGTAATTATGTTATATATAGTTTACCACAGATTTGTTGTAAATGTCAAGCGAATATGAAATCTTTTTATATCAAAATTCATAATTCATATCTATGCCTTCCGACTTTATTCCAAGCTCTTGTTTTTTACGCTGAATAATACTCATCAATTTTCTATCAGCTCTGGATATGTTTTTACGGCTGCGCCTGTTATCTTCCTTGATGAAACTTCCAAGGTCTACTAACAGCTTTGCCACAGTACCAGCAAATCTCGAATTATCAAAGCTTGCGTTGTTAACGTTATTGTTCATTTGCTCAGTAGGTATAGCCGGAATTTCAGCTGCTTTGATTGGAATTGTAATGCTCTCTTCACTGTCATGAACCGATGTATTATCGTCAGCCGGTTCTTGTACTGCTTCGATCTCAGGTATTCTTATAACTGAAGGCGACACATTTTCATACTCGTCGTTCAGTTTCACAACAGTTCGTATTATCATATTCCTTACTGATTTGAACTCTTTGTTATCAATAAGCACAGGAAACTCCTTATCTTTCTGCGTATACATCTTGTACTTTACTTTCTCAAACTCGCACCACTTGTCATACAGTTCTTGAATGTTTTTGTCCTGCGCAAGTAGTGAGAATATCTCGTCCACAGTATTCTTGACGTCATTAGGAAGATAACCGTAGAGTTTCTTTCCCTTGGTTGTTTTCAATTGCTCATATAATTTCTGTATTGATATTACAAGACGTTCGTCAACTTCACCATTACCGAGCTGAGATACTATCTCTCTCATCAGATCCTCAGATAACGCCTTCAGTTCATCACGAGTTAGTGTCTGCTCCTGATAAATGCTTTTCATATCTTCATGAAAAATATCATTTGCAAATGCGGAACGTATTGCCGCCATACCTTCTTTTGTAAGGTATCCTTGTCTTGGATCTGATGAATACACTATGAGGTGAATATGCGGATGATGTGTTGTGTCATGGAAAGCTGCATACCACTTCATATTGGCAAGCGGAATATTCTGTGCCTTTGATATATCGTCAATATGCCGTTTCACAAGCTCACGCCACATATCAGAATTTGTATAGCCAAGCCGCACTGCGTCCTCACGACGGAGTGAGACTACATGAGTCCATACATATCCGGGATGCTCGGCGACTTCATTTGCAACTGCATTCAGGTCAATAGGCTCATCACTGCCATTGAATAATCCATGTTCGCCACGTCTTTCTGCTCCTGGTCTATTTGCCATGTATCCTACGAAGTTCCTTCTGTTACCGATAACATCAGCATGACGTTCTATGATAGTTGAAATGAGTTCCGAAGCGTTTTCTGATGAAGGATTCTTAGTGTAATCTGTATATTCAAGGTACTGCTTCGCCATTGGGAACTCTTTAATCAGCTCCGCTATGAGCTGCTTTTGATTTGCAGTTGTTTTACCTGTATTCTGCGGACGCTTTTCCACTGACTCACGGGTAGCAATGTACTTTGTAAAATTCCTGCGCTTTGTTTTACCACGCTTGCCGCTTTTTAGGTAGCGGCTTGAGAAAATTAATAATGACATGGAATCACCTCCCCACTGCTTATTACTATGCCACTCTTTTAAACGCACTTTGTACAATAATAAAAATCAATGAAAATATCTGTATTATGGTATCAAAACTTTGCTTTATGGAGTATATATAGCTAATTATATATGTAATTTGTTTCTTGGATGTTTTGTTTTCAAGATTTCCTTTTGCTTAGACGATGTAACATGGGTATATATCTGTGTTGTAGTTATAGAACTATGCCCCAACATTTGCTGGATATATCGAATATCAACATCTTCTTCTAAAAGGTATGTTGCAAATGAATGTCTAAACATATGCGGAGTTATGTGCATAGAAATACCGCAGTTTTCACAGCTTACCTGAATCATTTCTCTCACAGACTGCTCCGTAAGACGATTTTTGAGTTTATTAACGAAGAAATACCCACAGTCAGCTATCTCATTTTCAAAAAGCTTATTGTATCGGACAAGTATACCAATGATACATTGGTTTTCTACCGGGATTATGCGTTCTTTTGAGCCTTTGCCATAAAACTTGATTTTACCTCCGATCAGATCAACATCATCCTTTTTCAATGTGCATATTTCAGCTATTCTTGCTCCAGTAGCAAAGAGCAGTTCTAATACAGCTGCATTTCTAATATTACATTTCTTTTGATACTCGGTTTTTGCGAGTTCAATCTGTGAATAAAGGTGCAGAAACAACTTATCTATAACATCCAGCGGAATAGTTTTTGGAAGCAAGAAGGGTTCTTTTATTACCACTTCTACTTTATCAAAAGGGCTGTACTCTATCATGTCTTGTATTAGTAAATAATGAGTAAACGCTTTTAGTGTAGCTATTTTTCGCTTTACAGTCTTAGGCTTGTACTTTCTATTAAGACATTCTATATATTCCCAAATAGTCTGTCGGCTTAATTCTTTTGCAACCAGTTGAAACTGATTTAGATCTGTTTCATAAGAATTAATGGTCTTATCACTTAAATTCTTATGGTACTTGCAATAGTTCAAAAAAGCCTTTATTTGCATTTTATAATCAAACATACTTTTCTCCTTTATAAATGATTTGTTTCTTCATTATATCAATAATAAAGAATTTTGCAAAATAAAACAATTCAAAGAATTATATCCCATACATATTGACTTTTTTGTTGAAATGTGATATATTACCAGTAACAAGAAATCAACCGTTGATAACTTAAAATTATCAATCATTAAGCATACATAACATACTAATATGGCAAAACAGGAGATAGATAATATGTATTATCTAATAGATAGATTAACTCCAAGACAATTTGAAATTCTTGCTGCAAATTACGCTAAAAGTATTGCACCTCATTACAACTGGACTTTAACCAAAAAGGCTATCGATTTTAATCGAGATTTTGAGGGAGTCTATAATAATAATCTTAAATGGGGAGAAGCAAAACACACGAGTAATACGTCATCATGTATTTCAAAATCTCGCTGGGATCCTACTCTAGTATCTGCTGTTTTAAAAAATAATGTTGATGAGGTTTATTTAGTGACGTGTGGCTGGATACCATTAGAATATATTGTTAGAGCAGAACATTTTAGACAAGATAGTATTAAGAGAATTTATTATGTAAACGGATTTATACTTGATGAATGGTTAAAAAAACATGATGGTTATTTTGATAATTTCAACGAACAATGTGATATGACGAAAATAATGCATTCAATAAAGTCCTGTAATAATGCAAATTCATCTAGAGATGCATGTATAATAAGTGTGTTTAATCTCATATCAAACACACTTGAACCAATTAATACTATCGAAAAGATGATGACATACGAAATAAATATAGTTGCTTTTTCTTCAAAATCCTCAACGCTATTTTTGCATATATCAAAAAACTTCGTTATAACTGATGCAAAGGTAGTTGCCTTGTCACCTAATAGTGAACAATATTGTGCAAATAATACTGCTTATTTTAATAATAATACAATTAATCATTTTAGATTGCAGAAAGGCTATAATCAAATTCTGATACAAGGTTTTTTTAAATCCACTTCAAATAGCAAAGAAACAATTTGTTGTACTATAAATCACTATTCAACTAAAAAAACGCTATTATTAAATGAAGCAAAGATTTTAAACAGAAATAAACTTTCAGAAATAGCTGTAGTCGAAAATGCGTATAATACCTCTCTGCTTAATGAACATAATACTATTATCGATTCACACTGTTTAGACAAAGAAGATATGATTAGAAATAAATTTGTTGGAGCTGGTGAGTTTGACTATTATGAATTCAGCGGATCAATTTGTTCAGATTCTATTACAATATGTAGAATAATTGCAAAAATATTATTAGGTGTGGATTACAATTTAAAAGATGAGCTTATAGCAGAAAAGACAATTAATAGTACACTTAACCTCTGTCCGTTTTGGCTTAGTAATGTTTTTATAGGAACAACAAATTATATATATGCTTTGTATGAAATTGAACAAATAGTTCAATTCCCCGACATATTTGATTTCAATAGTCAAAATATAAGACTTCCTAAAGGAACTATAATCTTTATTAATAAAAAAGTTAATATCCCGGCTGTATTTCAAGAAGTTTTGACTCTAATTATGAAATTATTTAAAGTCAAAAGCAATTCTTCAATAATAGTTCTTAATTCATCACTCAATGATGAAAAAACAAAGCAATTATTATGTAAAAATAATATGGGAAACAATTTTCATAACATAAAACATATAAAAGCACTTGAAAAGCAGACAATTGATTATTTATGGAATAAGTCTATAATTACATCAAACGAAACAAGTAATCTGCGTTACTTAGGGGACTATTATTACGAAAAAACTGATTTCTTCAAAGCTCTATTTTTTTATGATTTAATTGATAGGAAAAGTGATAATAATTCTATAGATTACACATTTAAATTTGCTGATTGCTTAAACCATTGTGATTCTATGAATAAAGCACAGAAGCAATTTGAAAAAGTAATAAAGAATGGAAATGCTAACAATCCAAAGGAATTAAAGTTGATACTAGAGGCAAAAACTGAAGTTTTTAGCTTGCGATTTTGGCGACTTGATACAGATCACTTAGTTGAGGATATTGATGAATTACTAAACAGGTTTTATCAACAATTATATTTTCAAAACAAAGCCTTAAGAGACAGGTACGCATTTTATAACTGCTTAAACAGAAAAATGGTTACTCAATATTTGATTGGTGATTATAAAAATGCTGAAGCAACGTTCCGGCATTATATAAAAAGTGTTGATTCAGATCATAGCAATTATCTTGCCTTTGCTTACATGGATAGTGCACGCGGTTTATATAGGCATGACATTTTTTTAGCAAAAAAGCGTATCGAAACGGCTTTAGATATATTAAAGAAACTATATGCAGTTGGAAAAGAAAAGCGTAGATATTTCGACTGTATTGTTGAATTAGAGTATGTTAATTTCATAATTAAGCACGAAAGCGGCGAAAATCCTGAGATTAGTTCTTTGGAGTCTGCTGTCGCCAATGTGCGGAATCATGGATATAAGAGTATGCTAATTAAGTGTTATTTAAAACTAGCAACATGCTATTTAGCACTAAAAAAAGTTGAATTAGCCATGCAATACTTATCATATGTAAAATCAAATTGTGATTTTAAGGATGACATTAGAGTAGCGGTTCTATATAATAAAATAACAAGTAGTTTATACTGTGCCAAAAATCAAGTTGATATTAATATAAATAATATTTCAGATGATTTCTTATGTTCTGGAAGAATTTCATTTAATTGCATAAGCAAGGGAACGGTCATTCTGGAATCGAGAATTTGGTAATCGTTATAGTTTTATCACATTCCCGCTTAAATCAATTATTAAGTCTCTGTGTTTTTTCCTTAAATCATACCACAAAGCATTGCTTTTGACTTGTGAAATGTTGTTTGCAAAGTAAATAATCTCTAATTCTGATTGACATAGTTTTATCGGAAGACATTTAAAAAAATCTACAGAATTTAATCCTGAATTATAGGTATAAGAGATTGATTCTATTATTCTAAGTTTACATGCCTCCATAATTGAGTTAATATTAGTTATTTTTGAAAAATTGAGAAGTAAGAAATCATTTGATAATTCCATATTATTCAATTGTGAAAGAATCAGCTTGGGTAAATCACTTGATATCTTTGAGCTCCACCTTGACCAAAAAATGGCTGATTGGTATTCTTCATCCAAAGAATATAAGCCTCTTGCTCCTCCACGAATGTGATATGCTTCTGCTTTATGATTATAGAAACATTTATAACCATTAATTGTTAGTTTTAATGTATACTCCATTCCCTCCCACGCATTATAAAATATTAAATCGAATTTCCCCATCTGCAGAAATAATTCTTTTTTTGTAGCACATACAGCAGTAGTTAAAGCTGTTCTATAATCACTTTTGTTTGCAATATATGTCGATGTAGAGCCATTTTCTAAAGCATGAGCATTCGAATACTTTGTAAATACATGACCCGTACTTTGTATAACATTGTTTTGGGGATAAACAAGTTTTGGCTGAACAGCATCAGCTTTACCATTTTTTAAATCACTTATTAAAAGTTCTAAGCAATTTGGTTTTAAAATAATGTCATCATTCATAAAAATCAAATAGTCACAAGAAGCATATTCAACAGCTTTATTATTTGCAGCACCATATCCTAGTTTTTTAGAACAATCAATGATCTTGGCGTTAATGTTAAAATATTGATCAATGTATTTTTTATCAATATTAAAATCTATATTATCATTAATAAATATTATTTCATAATCATCTATTTTGGGGTATGCTGATAAATGAAATAGAAAGTTTTCAAATATTATTTTACTACTACTTATAGCAATTATTATACTTGCTTCCATTTTATTCTCCTTTGTAATCATACATATTAACGTATTTTTACAATTGATAATTTTAAGTTATCAACGGTTGATTGATATATGAGTACCAACTATTGATTCTTTGAGGATTCAATAATTGGTACTCTCCTCTTTAATACTCATAAAATATTTCTACGCTATCATCATTTATACCAAGCTCTCCTTTCTTCTTTTGAATAATACGCTGCAGCTTCTTATCAACTTTGTGCGATATGTTTCTGCGGCTTCGAGCGTTATCTTCTTCAATGCTTCTTCCGAGTCCAACAAACAAACTGACAATAGTATTTGAGATCAGATAGCTGTGACCGCCGTCGTAATTCAACATCTTCTCGGCATACTCATTCCCGTCGGCAGCAGACTTCGTCAGCCATTTCACAGCCTTTTCCTTGTCAGGGGCGATACCGTCCTTACCGAAAAGATATATCCGACCAAGCCAGTATGAAGCCCACATATTCGTATCTGCAACCTTATCAAACAACGCTATCGCTTTTTTGATGTCATATTTCTCCGCAGTCATATACAGTTTTGCAAGCTGATACACAGCATCACGATTATTATCTGAGACTGCCGCTGATAAGTATTTTTCAGCCTTGTCATAATCAACAGGCATATATTCGCCCTTGAAGTATATCTTTCCGAACTTGTATGCAGCAGATGTATCGCCCTTGTCAGCACATTCTTTAAGCATAGTTATTCCCCGAGGAATATCCTGTGGAATGTACTCTCCGCTGATGAACTCCTGTGCAACGATACGCTTCGCCTGTATATTTCCTTGCTTTGCCGATTCTACAAGGTATTTCAAGGCTTTGGGCTTATCGACATCTGTTCCGAGTCCAGCGTAGTACATTCGTCCAATCTTGTACAACAGCTTATCGTCCTTGTCGTACATGAGGAACGCCGAAAGAGCCTTTCTGTAATGCTCATGGGCGAGCTCTTCATTTGGCTCAACACCGTTGCCATAATGGTACATCTGTGCAAGTGCATAGTCGGAATAAGGCATAACTTTGCGAGCAGCTTTCGTGTAGACATCAAACGCTTTGGAAAGATCCTTTTCTGTTCCTATGTCGTAACAGTACATATTTCCGAGCGTGTGCTGAGCGTATTTGTTATCGGCCATAGCAGATTTCTCCAGCCATTTGAATGCAGTATCGGGTGCTTTCTCTGTTCCACAGCCATATAGATACATCTTGCCTATACGATACTGGAAGTACGGACGCATTTTCCGAGCTTGCGGCTCAACTTGAATAAAGCCTGCAAGCGCTTCAGCGTAGTATTTCTGTGCTGTTCCTTCATCGGCTGTGTATTTCCCCATGTCGTGGATTGCAAGGACATTTCCTTTGTCCGCCTCGGACTTCATAACAGCAAGTGCGTCGGATTTTTTATCATCTGTTGAGTCCTTTGATTTGAGGACCCTTGAGGCAAACTTGTACTCATTCGACCATTTGAAATAATAGTTGCCGCTGCTTGCTTCTGTGTCATCAGATTCTACGTCAAGTTCATCGGGGAATAAAGTATCGTTATCTTCTTCAATATCATCATGGATATCCTCTGACTCATTATCAGGCAGCTCTGTCATATTACTGACTTTTCTGATGATCATATTCTTTACTGAACGGAATTCTTTATTCTCAACGAGAGTAGGAAGTTCCTTATCCTTCTGCGTGTACATTTTGTACTTAGCCTTTTCAAATTCACGCCACTTATCGTACAGCTTTTGTATATCTTCATTCTGTGATAGCAGAAAAAATATATCATCTACTGCCTGCTTGATCTCTTTAGGGAGATATCCATACACCTTCTTTCCGCCGACGCTTTGCAGTTGAGCATTTAATTTCCTGACCTTTATAACAAGCCTTTCATCAACAACTCCGCTTCCGATCTGAGATAATATTTCACTCATCTGATCTTCGGACAGTGCTTTCAGTTCATCACGGGTAAGAGTTTGCTCCTGATAAATGCTTTTCATATCTTCATGAAAAATATCGTTTGCAAAAGCTGAACGTATTGCAGCCATACCTTCTTTTGTAAGGTATCCTTGTCTCGGATCTGACGAATACACTATGAGGTGAATATGCGGATGATGTGTTGTGTCATGGAATGCTGCATACCACTTCATATTTGCAAGCGGAATATTCTGTGCCTTTGATATATCATCAATATGCCGCTTCACAAGCTCACGCCACATATCAGAATTTGTATAGCCAAGCCGCACTGCGTCCTCACGACGGAGTGAGACTACATGAGTCCATACATATCCGGGATGCTCGGCGACTTCATTTGCAACTGCATTCAGGTCAATAGGCTCATCACTGCCATTGAATAATCCATGTTCGCCACGTCTTTCTGCTCCTGGTCTATTTGCCATGTATCCTACGAAGTTCCTTCTGTTACCGATAACATCAGCATGACGTTCTATGATAGTTGAAATGAGTTCCGAAGCGTTTTCTGATGAAGGATTCTTAGTGTAATCTGTATATTCAAGGTACTGCTTCGCCATTGGGAACTCTTTAATCAGCTCCGCTATGAGCTGCTTTTGATTTGCAGTTGTTTTACCTGTATTCTGCGGACGCTTTTCCACTGACTCACGGGTAGCAATGTACTTTGTAAAATTCCTGCGCTTTGTTTTACCACGCTTGCCGTTCTTAAGATAGCGGCAAGCGATTACAATCTGTGAATTAATTGACATTTTTATCATTCCTCTCAGTATTGACATATTTACATAAAAGTGATATCATAAATCATATATTTATTACAATTATTTAGGGGAGTATAATTATGGAACAGAAAGAAATCATGAAGAACACATTGAAGAACACATTATTCAATGAACTCCAATTTTATAACATTCAGTATTGTTATTTATGCGACTTAAGAGAAATATGGCAAGATATAGAATCATTCCGCGAAATAACAGCTAAAGCAAAAACCTTTTTTTCTGTATCGCTATGTGCAATTAAAGATGATTATTTTTTAACACTTTCAAGGTTATATGATAAAACTAATAATGCAAATACCAAGTCAATTCCCAATTTAATAATAAAATTTCAAAAGAATTTGCATTTATTTGACAATGATCCTTCTATAAATGATATGCTTAATCAGTTTAATCAAAAAATCAATAATGATTCTATAATATCAATCGCCATAAAAGGAATCAGGAAAAAAAGAGATTCAATACTTGCACATACCGATAAAGAATATTTTGGAAATAAGATTTTTAAAGAAGCAATAGATATTCAACTAAATCGTGAACACTTGTCTGTTCTACAAGAATTTACTAAACAAGTGATAGATTATCTATACTCTATATTTGAGGTGAATTCATCCAAATCAAAGTCTATCTTGCCATATTATAAACATGATCTAAAGAACTTATAGATCTTTAAACTTAACTATTCCTCGCTCCGTTGATACCTGACAGCACTCTCAAAGTTTATGATACCGTTTATGCGTCTGACCTCGTCCGTGACCATATCACGAAGTTTGAAGAGCGTCGTATCATCAATGTCATTTATAGCTGCAAGCATATGTGTCTGCACTCCAACCTCTACAGCTAACTTGAATATTGCACGGGACAACCGCTGCTCAGTTCCTTTTATTGTTCCGTCAACTATCGTACCTACCTGCGGTGCAAGATACTCGATGAGTTCAGGCTTGTTCTGCATAAGGTGAGCGCAGTAGAAACGAATTGCTTTTTCCATGAACTCAGTTTTGGTAGGACAGCAGTCAGCTTTGTACAGACTATTGACCGTTTTCATTGTCTCCGGATAGATGTACAGCGGAAACTTAATTTTAGACGCAGTGACTCCATCGAAATCTCCCGAATCACTGCTGTTTTTCTTCCCTTTTGTACTATTTGACTCCAAGATTTTCACCAACTTTCATTTTGACTCCAATCGTTAAATTCTGAAAAGCTCGAAAATGCGGTCGGCTTTGCCGGTCCGCTGTGGAATGGCTGGCGCTTTGACGCCAGCCTTTTTCCTGCAAACCAGAAACCACTCTCGGAAGATCTCGAAACCGCTGTTTCGGGCTACCGTCAAAAGCGCCCCCAAACGGCTCAGCACTCCCGAGGTGGTATCCTTTCCCGACCGTGCCGCACAAAATCGCACACAGTGCATTCTCGCGCGACACAGAGCGAGTTACTGTTCGGGCTTCGGACTGCTTTCAATCGACCTGTGAGGTCTGCGTATCTGCTGCTTTGCTGTCAGCTCGATGTATTCCCGAACATTCTGCGGTACGACCTTGGTATATATCTGCTCGACCTGCTTGTCGAGCTCCGCCGCAAGTGTCGTGTTCTTCTGCTCGAGGTACATCTCTATCGCTGACAGTTTTTCTTCAGGTATCTGTACTGTTATTGATCTTTTCATGTAATACCTCCCATGCTCATTTCCTCGGACTCGTCTTCTGTTTCAGACTCGTCCTCGGTTAACTTCTCTTTTTCTTCCATTGGTTCAGACTCTGATATGAGAGTAGTATAGAGCTTCTGACCTCTGCCTGAGAGTACACCGTACTCAGTAAGCACTCCATGCTTACGACTGAGCACCTGCTTTCCGAAGTCATCCATATCACAGTTCTCCAGTATGCTCCAGTCAAAGTTCGTCGGGAAGACTCGACAGGCATACACCTTTCCGTACTGACTCTCGTCCTGAACCATCGGATCGAAGTCGTATTCGTTCAGGCAGTCGATAGCTTCTCTTGCTCCTGAGAAGGTCTGGATATTCTCGGCTTCCATGACTGCTTTCAGCTTTACTATCTGAGCCTTGCTCATACAAGTCATCTGCTCGGAGAGTGCTATCATGTCCTCGACCCAGTATGCTTCGTAGTAGGCTGCATCCGTTATGTTTGGCAGTACTGACTCCACCTCTGTGATGTACATCTGCTCGGGAGTTGAGTTGTGTTCGGCTGAGTATTCTCTAAGCCTGCGTATATCCTCTGGCAAGCTGAACCACTGTGCCTGGTCAGTAGTAGTTGCCGTTGGCGATACCAACACTCTGAAAAATCTCTTGTCTGGTACCTCAATGGTGATATGAATATCAGGTTCCTCGTAGCTGTCCGGCAAGCAATAATAGCCGTCCATCAGCACACCGTTGTCCCTTTCAACAAGGAGCTTTCCGACTTTTTCATAGTCCAGAAGTCCTATCAGCTCATCAGAACACTCTTCAAGTTCAGGCAGCATTTCGTTGTCAACCGCTACCTCACCGATTTCAGCGTAGGTCGCCGCCGGGTATACGGGAACACAGTCGATGCCATAGGTCATCGCTATCATATCGTCAATGCTGCTGTCAGGATTTCTCATGAGCACACTTTTGAAGCCTGCTTTTTGATGATCCTCGAGCCGCTGAAAACAGTCTGCGAATACGTTCAGCTTATAAATGTCAGCCTTGTACCACTTGTCAAGCACGTCAGCAGGCAGGTCGACCATATCGTATTTTGAGAACATGAACTCTATTTCTCTGCCACTCTGGACATTCATCCTGTCGAGTATGTCCTGCAGATGTATAGCCGAGACAGGCAGTCCCCTGTTCATTTCCTTATCTCCGTATCTAAGTCTTATCGTCATTCAGTTCATCTCCATTCCTATTTTTTCTTCTTCAGCCATATCCTCGGTCATTGCCTGTTCCAGTGGCTCACGCTCATAGCAGAAGCAGTAGCAGTCGTAGTGTCCGGGCTGCGGTTTACACCGCAGGTAGTAGGTATGCTCATCTGTCTGCACCTTGTATCCGTTTCCACGGCTGCCGAGATCCAAGGACGGATTATTTCGGATATATTTACCCATTTCTGTCCTGTCCTTGAGCAGTCCCTGTCGGAGTTCCTTCGTTAACTCGTTGAACTCAACCTTGAACTCGTCATCATTCAGGTCGCTTGTAGTTCCGAACCATGAGCCATAGAACTGTCTTCCCATTCCAAAGTCGAACCGCATATGACCGATCTTAGCCGCAAGTATGTTTTCTTCGTCACAGGCATAGAAGAGCTTTTCTTCACTCTTGTCTGCCGCTGTAATTGATATTTTCATATTCTCAACCTCCTGTAGTTGTTTCAGTAGTCGCTTCTGTTGTCGGCTCCTGAAGCTCATTTATCCTGTCATCTACTTTCTGCGGATATGATATAGCATCGAAGGTACACCATGAGGTCCAGTCGCCGTCTGCGAGAGCCTGCCACTGAACGCCGCCCATAGCAGAGGAGAAAACAACCTCACCGCCGCCGACATAGACACCAAACTCGCTGCCGTTAAAGACTCCTACTCCTTTCACATCAGGCATCGTATCGAGGCTGCCTTGCTCGGTATAGTAGAGGTCTACCGTATCTGAAGTGAAGACCTTGTTCACTGCATCATACCTGACGTAGCCCATTATGAGACCGACGTTATCAGCGCAGCGAAGTCTGTTTTCTCCCGTCCTTTCGCCGAAACAGTTATCTGCATACTGCCATTCCGACATATATGCATTTTCTGCCCAGGCTGCAAGGTCTACCGCATTTTTAGTTGCGCTGTCTGAGAACATATAAGGATCAATAGTTGCATTCATCACAAAAGTATAGGTCCTCATGAACTCATTGTAGTCAATGCTCAGTCCGTAATTCTGATTGATGCTGTCGATGAGTATCTCATCATTGGATGCAGAATAAAAAAGATGAGCGTAGAAGTTCGCATTGAAACCTTCTACCTCATCGAAGTATGACATATATATGAGCTGTGCCTTTATGGTCTGATCTGCTATTCCAAGCGATGACATCTCGAACTCAATTTCTTCACCTACAGCCTGAGTATGTGCTATCTTTTCCTGTTTCTCAGATGGGAGCTGTGCTATGAAATCACTCTCGGTGAATGCACTCTTGTAGATCTCGGGTGTCTCAAATTCAACATTACCCATGCTATAAAGGACAATTATCGGCATAGCCAGCAGAAGTATAAAGCCTACAAGGATACTGCCTATGACCAGCAGCACCTTGTCTCTGACCTTTTTATCGGCGAGTATCTTCGCCAGTGCTATCAATACTTTTTCCATTTGCCGCCTCCTTACTGCATCTGCATTCCTTCGTCCTCGGCAAGCTCGTAGTCTGAGTACTCGTCCTGCTTATCATACATCTCCGACACCATATCGCTGAACTGCTCCTTTACAGCTATGTTATTCGGATCATTGAGGGCAGTTATTTTATTGACCAGTATCTCCAGCGGTTCCTTGAACTGCAACAGGTATTCCGCTTCTTCCTCCGTGAAGGAGTCCTGAATGTTGTCCTTTACAAATCGTGCCGCGGATATTTCGTCCGCTTTCTCTATGAGTTCTTCATGACTTATGTTCAGCCATTCGGCATATTTGTTATTGTATTCTTTTTTGATAACAGACTCAAGTTTATTTATTACATTCTCCATTTAACTTTTCCTTTCCGCAATAAAAATGGAGACCGCTTTCGCAGTCTCCGAATTGCTTTATTCCATTTTCATTCCGTAGCTCTCAGCTACATCTTCCTCAACATCGCCCTCGGTGGAGGAGATGTCATAGCTTTGTGTATGGCACATCGCCATGCTTTCAACAGTTTCTATCCTGTTTCTGACTTCGGCAGCTATAGTCTTTGCACGCTCTGCATCAATAAACTGAGCCGCCTTATCACCGCTGAACACTTCAAGTATCTCATCTTCGATACCGTCGAGCTTTGATGCCTCGAACCATTCAAGGGAGGATACAAGTTTTAACTGCTCTCCATGAGTTTTCTTGAACGGCTTACAGGTTATGTTGTTCCGTGCTATTTGAGTCGTATTCCTGTTATACCATAACGAGGTGCCGCTGTCAAATATTGGAGCAGCACCACGCCATTCAAGGGTATTGGCATCTCGCAGAAGTCCGAAGTTATTGAAGTGTCTGTCCTCGTTTGCTATGATATAGTCGAGAACTATCATTTTGTCGAGAGCAGGGACAATGTCTATCCCGAGCTCCTTGCATACGTTTACATAGTACAGGTACTCGTTTTCGTGGTTTGCCTTTGGTCTGAGCTGCATTATCCGCCACGCACTTATCAGTTCGGTGTCCTTTGTAACAAAATCCTCGCACACGCTGTACGGCTCATCATTTATCCATGTTACGGTATACGGAACATGATCTATTCCGAGCCTATCCATTATCCTTGAGGCGATGACTTCATTAAACGGCTGCTGAGTATTGGGCAACGCTCCTGATTTTATAAGACAACGTTTACCGTCAATAATCTTCCAGCGTTTTTTCAGATTACCGTCTGAAGTATTATCTGGCGACAGAAAATCAAATCCAGCATTCTTATCACTTGTGCCGAAAAGAACATCACCTATATCATCTGAGAAGTCGTTGTCAAAGAAATTTACATCTTCCCATGTCATATCGCTTCCGTAAGGCTTTATCCAGTAATGATCAGATAAACTCAGACCGAGACATTTCGTAAGAAGCAGCTTAGAATTATATACACCGAGTTTTTCCAAAGCATCTTCAACGCCCATTCTGCTTGCAGGAATCGCTCTTCCTGCCCACCACTGATTCAATGCATATCGATCAATACTTTCGCTATGATGAAGTGGATGTACGACACCGATTGGAAAATGTTCTTTTGCTGATATATTATCAATTACAGTAATACCGCCAATAGTTTCGTCTATCTCAACGTCTGCAACAGCAATGTTTTTATGCATAAGGGTATATCTCAACGTTCTCACCTCGCTCGTTTTCTTCATTATACCACACCTCCAGTACAAAATCAAGCCTTATCTTCCGCCAGCAGAGCCAAAGAGTGCCGCCTTGTATTTTGGTGCTTTCACCATAAGAAGGTAGCGTTCATTACCGCAACGGTATAGACAGGTTCCTCGTTCTGGGAACTTTATGAGATCATATTCCGCAGGCTCAAGCTGCAATGTATCAATATACTCCGCTGCCTTTATGTTTCCTGAGTTAAACAGGAAGTGATGTGTCGGGATACTGAACAACGGCTTAGTCAGCTCTCTGATCTCCGGCTGCAGGAAGTCTTCGAGGTTCTGCGATGCAAGAATAAAAGCGGATTCCTTTTTACGGCAACGCTTCATTCCATTGCGGATATATTCAATTGCTGTCCTGTTGTAGAGGAACAGGTACGCCTCATCTATAGCTGCTATGGAGTTTCCCTTGACTAAGAGCTGATCGTTCATGTAGCTGAGAATATTGAACAGCAGTGTATCTCTGAGCTTTTTGTTTGTGTCCATTATGCCTTTAACACCAAAGCATACGAAATCGCCGCTGCGGATATTTGTGTGACCGTTGAAGTATTTGGATTCGGCACCCTTGCACATGGAGTAGAGTCCGAGACAGATATTCTGCAAGGTATCCTCGGTGTAGATGTACTTTACCTCATGATCGAAGCTCCTGTACTCCTTCTCGCAAAGCTCATATAAGTCATCCATGAGAGGATAGTCATCTCTGGTCAGCTTATCAAGGTCGGTGGTATCATCGATTCCGAAACGAGCGTACAGCCTTATGAGCATAAGCTCGATAGTATCTATCTCGGCGTCTGTGAAATCCTTGTATGCTCGGAAGAAGTCCTTGAGATATGAGATGTGCTGACTGAGCTTTGATATCTTTCTGAACGCCGCAGGCTCGTCTTTATTTCCTTTTTCACCATCGGTCCACGATTTCGGTTCAAGCGGATTTATCATATATTCGCCCGACATCATGTCAATGTAGGTGCCGCCGAGGTTTTCGCAGAGGTCACGGTATTCAAGCTCGGGATCCAGTACAAGGATATTCTTGCCTGACTCTCGGAGATTACAAAGCAGGAGTTTCATGAGATAGCTCTTTCCCTGACCGCTGTTTCCGAGGATAAGGATATTACTGTTGGTCTTGTCCTCGGTTCTGCGGTCGAAGTCTACAAGAACATTGCTGCCGTATTTGTCTCTGCCAAGATAGAAGCCGTGTTCGTCGGTCTTTCCGCTGTAGTTCAAAGGATAGAGGTTAGCCACCGCACTTGCAGGAAGTATTCTCTCATACTGAGTACCGAACATATTAGTTCCCGTGGGAAGTGCCGACAGGAATCCTTCCTTTTGTCGGAGAATGAGCCTGTCCACGGAAATCTTCGCTCTTGTAAGCTCCATTCGAGCATCGTTCTGGAGCTCTCTCAGCTTATCCTCAGTATCTGCTTTCAGCTCTATAAATACGGAGCAGTGGAGGAGAGGCTCCTTGTTGCGGTTCATCTCGCTCACAAGCTCTACGATATCATTTATGTTATCCTGAGCCTTTATGCTCTCGTTGACGTTGTTGACCGTAGTCATCATATGATTCTTACGCATAGCCTGCTGAACGATCTTATCCTGTTCGATGCTGTCAACCATACGGTTATAGATACGGAGAGTTACGCCGTTTTTGTCGGCAAGATGTGCCAGTATAGCAAGCTGCTCAGTTGTCGGAGGATACTCCGTTATAACCCATACGCTCTTGTAATAGTTACCGCAGATGTAATGGTCAGTGAAAAACTTGACCGTTCCCGGAGCGATGCGGTCAAAATAGCTCTTGATACTCATTGCTTCCATCTGCTCTGCGGTCAGTTCCTTATTCCTTTTCTTCATCATTATCAGCCTCCTTGATGTAGTTCTCTCCCTCTATATCCGGTATCTCATCGCCCATGATACTTGCCCCGAAATACAGAGCCAGCATTCTCTTGTTCTCAACCTTATCCATACGCTTTATAGAGAAACCATGCTCTGAAATATTCTTCTGTACCTGAGATATGATACCGAATATCTGCTCGGGTTTCTCGCGGCGGAAGCGTACTGCGAACATGAACCGCCTTGCCGAAGACATTTCAAGCTGTATCTCGTCAAGGAAGTCATGGTCAGCCTGTAGGAGTTGTCTTACCGCCTCGTTCTCCTCTTTCTGAAGCCTTTCCTTGACGTACCACTTGTTTCCGTCAAAGCGTTCGGCGCTGTCCATAGCGATTATCTCAAGCTCGGGTATCATGGAAAGCACCACCATAAGGTCATGCACCTTTATCTCTATGTTTGTCGAAGATAGTACCGAGATATTTGTCGGCTCGACAGCGAAGAATACTATCTCCGCCTTGTCCGTTTTTACACCGTAATTAGTAAAGCGTTCAAGACCGATGAGGTCCTGAACGCCGTTTCTCTTATTCTTTGCCATTATTACGCTCCTTCCAGCGGTACTCCTGTTGGCTTAACAGGAAATATTTAACCGCATTAATGATGTAGTCAAGTACCGACATATCATCTGCTCTCAGGCTTATGAGCGCAAAGCAGATCGTAGCCGCCGCAGGTATCACGTTCCAGAAATTTGCGAATACTGTTACTGAAACGATGATACCTGCGCATATGATTATGAAGTCTCTGACCGACCAGAACCACAGCTTTACGCTTGCTCTGAGGTTATCAGGGTATATATATGTTTTCACGCAGACACCTCCTTATGTTGCGACCTTAGAGGCACTCTTTATGAGACCAACTGCTCTGGAGCCCATATTTACTGCATGACCGACTGCCATTACATTTACCTTTGTTGACGTATCAAGTCCGTACATCTGAGCTATACGAGGAACTTCGTTAGCGGATAAGCATATTCCTGCCGCCAGTATCGGATGGTCAGGACAAGTGAGCAGTCCCAAGAAAAGTATGGTTGTCTGTAGAAAAGCTGTCATACAAGTGGCTATGACCTGCTTGCACCATGACATAAATCCGTCGGTATATCCTCTCGGTACGCTGAACATATACAGGCTGCCTACTGCTATCTGACACAGCAGGATACCACCTCTCTTGATGTTTGCAAAGACAACCTTAATCGTACAATAGCCAAATAGTATAATAAAAAACAGACTTGAAAGGGATACATCAGACCTAAACGCATCTAAGGCATCCAGTCCGGCACTCGTCAATGTAGCTGTCCTTCCTTGTATCATTGCTCCTACAAGGTCTATTGCAAAAGTATTCTGCAAGGCAACACAGAATGAGTATAGCCGCTGTGGAACTACTGTAAAGAGAGAACAAGCAAAGAAGCCTTTCAGTACATTAAGGCAGGTATCCTTTATATTTGCTTGTCCACTTTCATATGCTATCGCCGTATCAAACACTGCTACCACCATACCCGTGATGAATAATATCCATCCTATGTTATAAAACAGGGTTACGAAAGCCTGTATCCAGCCAAGCTCAAACAGGTCTGCGGTGGATTGATCTATGGCATAGAAAAGTGCAGCTATACCGTCATATATGAGCATGAATAACCAGTCGAACATCATGTCAAAGATTACTCTGGCTGCTTCACTCGTGACTACTCCTACTGTATTATCCCACAACGACGATATTCCATCGCCGATCCAGTCTATGGCGTCACCGACCCAATCAAACATTCTCGTCCACCTCCTTCGGGACATCCGTCAGCTTGTAAAGATTTGAGCTTGAACCACCGTTATCTCGCAATCTCGGCTGTTTCTCAATGAGTCCCTTTTCAAGTAGTTCATTAAGAGCTCTGAATACGGTCCTTCTGCTAATGCTTAGATCCAATGCTATAGTCTTGGCTGACGGGAAGCATTCTCCGTTCTTATTCGATCTATCACACAGGTAGCAGTATACGGTAACTGCTCTGTGCGGCAAACCTAAGTCATATATTCGTCTTTCAACATTCAAATGATCAACTCCTTTTTTCAGTCTTCAGATTTACTTTTTTGTGTTCTTCCGGTATCTCCTGCGGTTCAAAAGAATTGTCCACAGGTATCGGTATTGTATTCTTCGGCGGCGGATACTTTATTGCAACCTCTCTCATCAGCTCGTCACGTTCCATATATATCACAGGACGTGCCGCTTTATCAGGAAACATGAAAGGTTTACCAAACTTGATGCCCCACTTGAAGTACAGCTTCAGCTTGCTTATCATGGGATGTGTGCCTGTCTTCATAACGATAAACTGACCTTTAGGCATTGACTTTAGTTCGTCCACAGTCATCAGCGGACGTCCCATCATCTGTATGGAGCGCGAGTGCTCCTTTCCCAGCGACACAGAGCCCGACTGAACGGTTTGTTCTCCCAATGCTTTGGACAGCACTTCCGCTGACTGAGACTGCGGAGCAAATCCGCCGAATATGGTTAGCTGCGTATTATCCGTGATTATCTCCGAGCCTTCCTTGCCGTATTTCTGCTCAAGCTGTGCAAATGACTGTATTATCGCAACTATGGATATCTTTCGGCTTCGACCGGCTGAGAACATCGCCTCAGCTCCCTCTATCTTGGGAAAGGTGCCGAACTCGTCACAGTAGAACATTACTCTGTTCGGCAGTGCTCCGCCGTGTTCATCGGCGATAACTAATATTTCACGGTATAGCTGCTGTATCAACAGGCTGACCATGAAATATTTACTTTGATCTTCCTCGGGAAGTATTATGAATATAGCTGATTTTTCATTGCAGAAACGTTCTGCATCTATGGCTGTACCAAAACATAGAATCTGTTCCATTTCGGAGTCCAGGAAACTGTTTAGTCGGGAGAGTGCAGTTGACATTACCGACAGCATTGCCTGATCTGCTGAGTTTAATGCTGCACCTGCAAGCCACTTGGCTTTGTGATCGCTCGGAAGGAGCTCCATCAGCTTTGTGAAGTACATCGGCGGCTTGTCCTTTGCATTCTTTGCAGGCGGCTTTGCTATGAGATCCTGTATCAGCTTGAATACTGACACGATATGTCTCTCGTTCTTATCACCGAATTCCGCTAACAGCAGTATTATCGACGATAACAGACCTTCCGCTGCATCATAGAAGAAAGCGTTTTGGCCATAGCTTGAGCTGTCTCCGCCGCCGATATTTATTATCGTCTTAGCCGTGATCTTAGCATATTTCTCGGCTTTGGCTTTTGCAGACAAGTTAGTTTTATCGCTCAGATAAATGTCCATATACTTGTTCACAAGGTGAAGAATATTGTCCTCATCGCTCTTGGTCGGATTACGCAGATCAAGCACTGATACATTGTATCCATAGCAGTTCCTGGCTATATTTCCGTAGTTTCGGGCAATATCTCCCTTTGTGTCTGTTGACAGGAACGACATTCCTGATGCAAGACAGAATTCAATATTGGGATACAAAAAGTACGCTGTCTTACCGACGCCTGCTGCACCGATCATAAGGCTATGAACATCTCCTGTATCAACAAGAGCTATTGTATTCAGCTTTCCGTGACATCCTATGACCGTTCCCTGAACTTTCGGCAGGTCTTTTCCTTGCCTCCACAGTTCAGGCTCGAATGGCAAAGAGACAAAAGTCTGCCTTATCTCCGGCTTGGTCGCCCACCTTGCAGTGCCGTGCTGTCCGTCACCGACTGCTTTTGACTTGATACTGTTTATTCCGCGGCTGTCCAGTACACTTACAACTATTGCAAAAATTATCAGACACGCCGCCATTAAAGCTAACAGATATATTTTCTTATCATCCAATATCTCACTTCCTCTTTTGCTATGTTAATAATTAGTTCCTTTGTATACTTAATATATGCCTATGACATAATGACGCGCCCCCTATGACAATGAAGGAAGCGGAGATAGCTCCGCTTCCTCGTCCTGGTCTTCATTTTCAGATATTTCTTCACTTGGCTGATTGTCGAGTTCTTCCTGAGTCTGCACCTTTACCGCGCAGTCTGCAAGCTCATAGAGCTTCTTTGCAGTAGCTATTGACTGCTCATAGGTCCTCGCAGGCTGTTTCAGGTCACTGCGAATCTCTTTCAGCTTACTGCTAAGATCTCTGCATTTAACATCGAGCCTTGCCTTATCCTTGTATGCTCTGTATTCCTTTCTCAGCTTTGCCTTGAGTGCGGAATGTGCCTTGCTCTCGTCTTTTACACGCATGAAAAAAAGCGAGCCTGCTAATGCATACTCGGCAAGATATCTGTATTGTCCATTCTTAAAGGCTGCCCTGAGCTGTGATGTCAGCTTATCCGGACGACATGGATAGTAGTTGATAGCGTTGACGTTGTTATGATAAATACCCTTTCTTTCATGCGGCACTGCGATCAATGCAGGCTGTCCGTTTCGTGCTTTCAAGTCCTCATTGAAGTCTTTGTTGGTAGGATATATCCTCGTAACATTCGTATATCCTCGCTCCTGAAGCAAGTCATTGAGCCTGTCGTATGCATCGATACCGCCCTCGTCATTATCTGTGCAGATAACGATATGCTCTATATTATCGTGCAGCTCCAATGCTTTCATCACCGCAGACTCATACACTCCGTTCATGGCTATATATGAATGTTCCTGCCATTTTTCAGGGTGAAGAGTGATATATGAAAGCATATCGATCGGTGCTTCGAATACATAAAGCCTGCCTGATGTGCCGTAGTGTGCAAAGCTGTAATCGGTATCAGAGCCCTCGACGGTAATACGGAAGGTCTTTCCATAGCTGTTTGTAGAGCGTTTATGAGCCTGTTTCGGAACTCCGTTCTCGTCGTATCCCACGAATACAGCGTTATGATGCTCCGAGTCCTCATATATCTTTCCTTCCTTTGCGAAGAACGATACGACCTCGGGAGTGATATATCGCTGTTTGATGAGATATGCGTATACTCTGTTCATGGTCTTGTTCTTAGACGGAAGAGTGAATTCCTTTTTAGGCTCTGGTGCTGTCTCAGGGACACTTCTTGCAAGGGGAGAGACAGTGTAGCCCAGCAGGTTCTGGACAGCATCTGTGAAGGACATACCGTAGAAATACTGCATGAACTTGATAGCACCGCCGCCAGTCTGGTTCTTGTGATCAAACCATGTACTGCCGGACATAGTTATACTATCGTGCCTGCCGCTGCCGTCGGTATATATAAGCTTGTATTCACGTCCTACCTTTTCAAGTGTTTCTCCACGACTTCGCAGAAAATATTCGAGATCCACGGAGTTTGCCATGACCTTCTGTTCATCCGTGAATGGTATATATGGCATAGTTTCACCTCTTTGTTATAGATAATCAGCAAGGTTAACTACTTTGACACCGCTATCCTTAGCGTAATTCATAGTATATACTGTACCTCCGTTCTGCTTGGTACAGTAGGCGATACAATATCCGCTGTAGTCCACAAGATGCCTGTTGCGCTTGTGCATACATTCTCTTGTATATGCCTCAGACGTATACACTATCTTATTTGCCTTAGATAGGATATCTTTGTACATCGCCTTGCTTTTGTCATTCCAATACTTGTCCTGTTCCTTGCATGGGAGAACAAGTATCAGTTTTATTTCGTTATGCCTTTCCTTTGCCCTTAATACCGCATATTCAGCCATCATATCAAAGCCGTATGCACCTCCGCAGCCGAAAAATACAACGCCTTTATTGAACAATGCCTCAATCACATTATCAAGGAGTTTATCGAGCTTACCTCTGTCATTTACAGGGATATCTCTGTGTCCTGTAAAACAGGCAGTCCTTTTTCTGTCTACCATAACGCGCACCTCACAACATTTAGTTATACTCATTATAACTTTTCTGCATACAAATTGCAACCAATACGCATAATTAATATGCAAAAATGTTGTATCATATATTTAAGGCGGTGATATTATGCGGTTGAGAGAACTGCGTGAAGCAAGAAACGAAAATCAGCAGAAATTAGCTATACTGCTGAATGTATCACAGACAATGATTAGCCGTTATGAGCTTGGGCAGGCTACACCTGATGTTCCTATGCTGATAACGCTTTCAAAGCATTACAATGTGTCAATCGACTATCTCCTTGAGAATACTGACGTAAAATCGCCGTTCATATCTTCTGACCTTTCAGAAGCTGAAACGGAAATGCTCTCAATGTATCGCAGATTAACTACTGTACAACAGGAAAAAGTGACTGCATATATTCAGGGTTTATTACAGGAATAGCATCAAAGCTCCCCAATCAGAGAACTTCCCTCAGCGGAAAGAGTGGGCTACCGAGCCATAAACTTATGGTCATCATCAGGTAGCCTGCGAATACGCCAGAGGGGGCTCCCCTCCGGGAGCTTTTGTCATATCTCATGCTTTATCCGCTGGCTTTCCTCGGCCTTTTTTGCATCGTTGAAACGGTCAAGCGTTCCAACCAGATAACCGGTTATCCTTCGGATCCTTTCAAACGGGACGGTATCATAGTTATACTGTATATCAACGAATTCTCCGTCTATTGTAAGCGTCAGGTGCTTTATTATGCGATCCGGATGCTTTTTTCTTAAACGACGTATATATTCGTCTATCTCAGTCTGACTCATTTTGCCGCCCCTTATTGTAACATTCATATTCCTTCCTCACTTTTTGACGGTCTGACTTGTATCAGCAGGTACATCATTATGTTCTGCGTCTGTCGTTGTCACAGCAGTCGTTGTTGCTGCTTGGGTAGTTGTTGAGGTGGTAGTTGAAGTAGTTGTTGCAGACGTTGTTACAGTTGTTGTAATGGGAAGTGTTGTAGTAGTTGTTGTTGTTGTCGTAACGGGCGGTACAGTTGTTGCCGTATTGTTGAGCTGAGGCGGCTTTATGGTACCGCATCCGGTCAACACTGTGCCAACTAAGAGCACGGCAATCATTGTTTTAATTATTCTTTTCATACAAATTCCTCCTGTTAGTTGAGCGAAATGCTCAGTTCTTCATCTTCTGATTCTGTAAGCTCCTGTTCAGCAAAACAGGAGAGGTAATCGTCTATCGTTTCAGACATAGCTGAGTAATCACTATCATTGGGATGATAACTATACCAGTCGATGTCATTACCGTATTTCCAGATATACGGAGATCTGAGTTCTCCAAGTACACGCTTGCGTCCTATTACATCGACAATATTCATTATCTGAATATCGATGGGACCTTCTCGCTTATTGAATAGCGAGAGCTTTAATGCTGTGTAATTATCAGCGTGTCCTCTTGTCACGAATTGAAGTTTTCCGGTAACATCATCAGAAAGTCTGAATACGCAGGACTGTCCGACAAACTTAGGCTTCTGAATATATTCGCTCCTGTCGGTTATCTTTTTGAGCTCATCTGTGAAAAAGTTCATATATATCCACCTTCTTCCTCATCAGAGTATCGTCCATACATACAGCGGAGCAGTCAGCGAGAAGAGCAGACCGCCGAATATAATTGCTATAGGTGTCCACTCAAGTGTACCGTGCTTTCTGTACTCGAGATACGCAGTAGCAATCTTGACAAAGAGCAGAACGCCGAGTATTACGTCAATCACGGGGAATACAACGTTATTTACTACAGTCTGTATCTGACCTTTGGCAGTGGTCCACGTACTTTCTACAGCACTCGCCACATCTCCGGCGGCGTATGCGTTCATTGCTGCAAAATTCAGCATTGCCATTACCGAAGCAACGGCACATACTATCTTTGCTTTCAGTTTTTTCATAAGATCAAGCCTCCTTAACTTCTACAAGCTTACCCGTAAGGATATTTCTTGCATTTTCAAATTCATATGAACAGGTCGAAAAAGATACGAACCTGTCATCTTCTGTGTTTGTTATTTCACGGCTGACCGCCGATCTGTCGTAGATATACGGTATCCATTCGGAAATGGAAGTATCGCCTTTGTACAGGTCATCATGCCAGTCTGCGACAGCAAGTGAAAATAAGTCTATCCTGTATACCGCCTCAGAAGTAGCAAGCCAGCCATATTTATGGCTTTCGAAGAAGCTGTCGTTCTTGAATCTGGTAATCTGTGCGAACATCGAGCCGTTTTTCATGTTGTGAGCGTATACGATGTTTATAGGATTCTGAAATCGTCCTTCGCACCTGCAGTCCAGATATACAGAGCCTGCTTTCAGCGGACTTCCGTCATATGCGTGGTCGAGATAGTAAAAGTTATCGTCTGACTGCATAACAGGATAGTTTATAACAGTATCGGGAATATACAGCCAGCCAATTGCATCGGGATATGCGTTATTCAAAGACTGCGCTGTGTCAATGAGCTGTTCCTTTACTTCTGATGATAATTCGGGAGTAGCTGTTGTTGTTTCTGATATTGTTGTCGGAGATATTTCGTCCTCGGGTATGGTTGATACCTCTATTGATGTTGTTGTCTCAGGTTCAGAAGCCTCATCGAGTGCCGCCAGAATTGTCGGAGTCGGCATATATGGCTTTATCTCAGTTTCCTTGAGTTTCTGCCTGAAATCATCTTTGGTAAGCAGATATGCGCCTCCTAAAAGGAGGGCGGCTGCCGAAACAGCCGCCAGAGCGCGAAGAATTGTCTTCTTTTTCATTCATTTTCTCCTTCGATGTAGTCGGGACAGAGCTCTGCATAATCATCAGCAGGCTCTTCCTTTTTCTTACATGTGAACAGAAGTACGTTTACAATAACAAGTCCGATGAATAAGAGGATATATCCGAGAGGACTCTTGCCGGGATCTCCCGTGGGGACAGTAGGCGTTGTAGTGATGATCTTTGCATCCTTCATAACAACTTCTGTGACAGATCCGTCTGCGTTTACTGTAAACTCAATATCCTCGGCAGCATTATAGCCGTCAGGAGCAGTTATCTCACGAAGAGTGTAGGTCTCACCGGCAATGAGCTTTGCTTCGATATAGTGAGGCTCATTTGTGGATACCCATTCCTCGATTACGTTTCCGTCCTTGTCTATGACCTGGAGCTTTGCGCCTGAAAGCTCTGTGCCTGTTGTCATATCCTGCTTGCTGATCTTGACAATAGTTGTGTTATCGATCATAGTAACGCAAGGGATACCGTCTTCTGTCTCTGCTATAGCCTCAACGCCGTCAACGGTTACATTGCCGTATTCGTCGATAGTGAAGCTGATGTCTGTTGCGATTATATATCCGTCGGGAGCTGCGACTTCCTTGAGAGTATAGCCACCAGCAGGTATATTAGTGATGATGTGATTCTCGCCGTCAGATGTCCATTCGTCTACGATATCACCGTTTTCGTCGATGAGCTTCATAGACGCACCTGTCAGCTCATTTCCGTAGAGGTCTTCCTTGCTGATAGATACAGTGATCGCCTTATTCTCCGCAGTTATCTCCACAACATCGCCGTTCTCAGCGATAACAACAGGATACTGCTCGTCTGAAAGTATATATCCGGTAGGTGCAGCGATCTCCTTGACGATATACTCACCGAAAGGAATATCTGTGAAACCAAAGTTTCCGTCCTCGTCGGACTCGTCTGTAAGGTATGCGTTCTCAGCTGTGAACTCAGTTTCGTCTGCACTGAACAGACCGAAGAGAGCGTTTTCGAGGGGATCACCATTTTCGTTGACCTTCTTACCGCTTACTGATCCACGCTTGATGTCATTGATGAATGTTCCGCAGTCGATGTCAACTGTTTTCATATCCTGTCCCATGTACTGGAAGTTTACAAGACACTTCTCACCATTAAGCATATAGTGCTCGTCTGTTGCTATCTCCTGAACATAGTAGCGTGAGAAAGGAAGCTTTTCTGTAAAGTCGGCTGTCATATCCTCGCCAAGCGATACCTGTGCGATAAAGCCATCCTTGGGGATAACTGTTCCATCAGCTGCAGTGATATCCTCTGCTGCATAGAGTCCGAATGTTACCTTCTTGTACTCATCGTTTTCGCCGATATCGAAGAGCTCGTCATGTTCCATGAACTTGGCAAGGCTGATTTTTACTCTCTGATAATCGTTGTTGAATGTGTTATTAACAGCGTCTGTGATAGAAACCTCCTGTCCTGCATAGGTGAGCTCTACTTCCTTTGCCTCATCATTCAGTACATAGCCATAGGGAGCAGTTTTCTCCCTTACGATGTACTTACCGAGGTAGAGAGGCTCAGTTGAAGCATTTCCGTCCTTGTCTGTGATAATGTCAGCAACTACCTCACCGGCAGATGCTCTGAGTGTTCCGTCTGCTGTGTAAATGTCCTCGGCTGCTATTACCTCGAACTCAGCACCGCCAAGTCCGCCTTCCTCGAAAACGGGTGTATAGGTTGTAAAGCCTGCTGTTTCTATTTCGCCGTCTTCATTTGTATGGATAGCAGGACCGATAGCCTGTACTGTCTTGAACATCTCGCCACGCTTGCTTACTGAAATTCTGCCTTTCTGAGCTGTATCGAACTTCTCGACCTCAACAGTCTTTTCTGTTCCGTCAACTGTGAAAGGTACAGGCTCTGAATTGAGGAAGTATCCTGTAGGAGCCTTAACTTCGTGAAGCTCATAATTACCGTATGCAAGCTCACCGGGGAGCATAAGTGTGCCTGTTTCGTTTGTATAGAATGTGTCGATAGTTTCCTCGGAAGGATAGTTTACTGTCTGAGAAATGTACTTCTCATTGTCAACGCACCAAACCTTGAAGCCGATGCCGGATACAGGGATAACCTTGCCTGTTTCAGCGTCCTTCTTCACGATCCTGATGTTTGCTGTTATAACAGCGTCGTTGAGGATATATGGATAGGTCTTTCCGTCTTCACTGATAATAACATCGAAGTCCTCGACATACTCGGTGTTCTTCCAGCCTGTGGTCTGATGAACGGTATATGTTCCATAGGGGAGCTCCTTTGTCTCTGCGAAGCCGTTCTCATCAGTGGTAAGGTAGTCACGCTCGGTTTCCTTTGCGTTATTATAGCTGCCTGCCGACTTGAGGTAAACCTCAAATTCAGCTCCGTTTTCGGGAGTTTCGATGCCTGTTGTGCCGTCATCGCTGTGCTTGATTATAGATACCTTACCCTTAACTACGTCCTCAGTAACGTTGAGAGCGATAGGATTGGTCTCCACCTTGTAGTTCTGAGGCTCAGCACCTACCTTGTAGATCTCGTCATTGAGGGTATATCCCTTTGAAGGAGTAAGCTCCTGAAGAGTATAGTTGCCGCATACGAACTCATCAGTAACGAAGTGTCCGTTCTCATCAGTGGTGTATGTTGCTACACGGTAACCGTCATGATAGAGACCGTAAGTAGCGCCTGCGAGTGTGGCGTCGCCCTGTGCGGTAACGCTCTCGCTGTCCTTCTTTACGACCTCTGCTGTGAACTTCTTCAGCTTATTTTCAAACTTTACGTCAACCGAAAGATCAGCATTACCGTCAGTCAGCGTAATATCATACGCCTTGGGAGTAACATATTTTGTATCAACGTTTATCTCGGACACATTGTAGGAGATAGGCTTACCGCTGTTCATATCGTAAACCTTGAGATTAGGAAAGCTGGCATTTCCGCTGCTGTCAGTTTTGGCAGTTTTAGATTTTTCCTTTCCGTTCTCTGTCCATGATACCTTGAATTCACGGTCAGCAACAGCGCCGTCCTCGGCAGTCTTGTTGATCTTTATTGAGCCGAACTTGTATTTCTCAGTCACGTTTGTTGAGCCGGGAGTTATGGTATATACGGTAGGATCTACATCATATCCGGTAGGTGCCTTGATCTCCTTTGCATAGTAGGTGCCGCTGGGGAGACTTATTGCACCTCTGCCATCTGCACCGATAGTAATAGTACCGACAGACTTAGTGCATTCCTTATCTGAATAAATACCATAAACTGCAGAACTGTTGTCTACACTTGACTTTCCGACAAGATTGCCGTCTGTGTTATACTTGCTTATCTCAAATGTCACATCTCTTTCAGTGATTCTGAAAGCAGACATATTGAGGACTGTAGCCTGCTTACCGTCAGTTTTATTGTTGATCACACAGCCCTGAGAGCCGTTGGACTCGATACGCCAGTGGGTACCGCCGTCACCGCTGCCGTCGCCGACAGTATTGCTGTTGATGTAACTCTCGTTTACGCCGATCTTCTTGAGATATGCGATGACCTCGTCACGGTTATTGAACTCGCCGATATATATCCATGAATGATCCTCGCCGTCAAGGTTGTCTGCAATTACCACAGAACCGGGCGTAATAGTCGAGCCGTCAGCACACTCCCAATAGGGACGCTCCTTGTATGAGATATTCTCCTTTTCAACGTCTATCTTTGATGTTACACCATTATAGGTAATGGTGCAGTTATCGCTGACCGACAGCCAGTGGGGTGTATCCACGGGAACAGGATTGTTCCAGCTGAATCCGCTTGTACTGTAGCCGAGGTGTGCAAGGGTATAGTAGATGAGACCTGAGCAATCAACGCCCTGCTGTCTGACATAGTCAAGAGTAAGCGGAGAGTAACTGTCCTGATAGTATACGCCTGTATATCCTTTGAAACCCCAGCCGTAAGGTGCACCAAGAAGTGTTGCCGCTTCTGCTACTACCTCATCAGCAGAGGGGAAAGCAGAATTCTCTGTTGTCATAGCTGCATTTGCTGAAATACTCGGGATAGTTGCTCCGAGCACAGAAAAAGCGCAGGACATCGCTATGAGTCCTGCGCCGATACGCTTAATTATTCTGTTATACATATATTTTTTCCTTTCGTTAATAATCGTCTTCGCTCAATGATATACTGAGCTTGTTTTCATATTCATCCATGATTTGTGTGAATCCGAAGTTGCCACATAGATACCCGCCCGCCTGAGTATCAAGCACATACCAGTTGCCATCTACCTTTACTGCATTGGCGCAGTGATCGTACCAGTTTGACATCAGAGCATATCCGCAGTCGAGCCCTATTCCTTCACATAGGCTCATTGTTATTGCTGACAGGTAAGTGCAGGCGGTGTCATCGCTGAAATTTGACGTTACATAGTCAAATACCGCCTGTGCCTTACCGCTTTCGCTGCCGTCATTCGGCAGATTTCTGCCGATATTAACATAGTATTCTTTATCGTGACCGTCGCTGAAATATATGAGCCAATGGTCGGTAATGTTCATATTTTCAGGCTCTGTAGTTTTTTCAGTTGTTGGCTGTGCTTGTGTTGTAATCGGCGGAGCAGTAGTGACAACCGGAGTTGTTGTGCGTACAGCCTGTGTAGCTTTATTCTCAGTTACCGCAGGTGATTCCGCTCTTTGAGGGGGAGTCTGAACAGGAGTTGTAGTCTTATTCTCGTTTTGTTTTACCTCTTGAGCATTGTTATCCTGTGAACTCTGAGTCTTCTTATTTTCCTTCTTTGGCTGATCATTTGTATTACCGGCTGCTGTAGTACTCTCCGTGGCAGTCTTCTCAGTTACCGACTGCGAGCTTTTTTCTGCTGTGACCTTGCTCGTAACTGCTACTGCTGATGTAGTCGTAGCTATTGCATCTGAGGCTGTTGTTTCTGTTATCCGACTAGCCGTCGTGGTTTCCTCCGCAACATACGGCTTATCTTCTGAGATGTGACCACAGCCTGTGAGCATAGCGGATATGAGTAGGAGTGATAATATTCGTTTCATGTGGCTGACCTCCTCTTTTTTCTCCTACTATACCACACCGCTTTTCAAAAATCCATACCTAAGAGGATTTTTCTACTTTTTCACCTATACGCACCGCCCGATTTGTGACAATGTTCACATAGACATTTCTGGTTCCGGTTCAGGCTCCGATTCGTCGAGTTCCTCGCACTCTTCCTCGTCCTCGGGAAGATCCTGTATCTCGATACCTTCATCCTGAGTCTGTGAGATTGCTGCATCATATTTATCGAGGACTTCCTGAGTAAGAGCTTCTCTGGCTCCCTTAGTGATCGGGTGGAAGGTATCTCGATACTTTGTCTCACCGTTTGAAGTGTAAGATGTTGAAGGCATAGAGACGAAAAGTCCCTTTTCGCCGTCGCAGACCTTAACGCCGTGAACTGCGAAGTGACCGTCCAGTGTTACGCTTGCGAACGCCTTGATTGATGAATCAGGCTTGTCGATGATCTTAGTGATCTTTGCGTTTACTTTCATACTTTTTCTCCTTTCAGCATTAAAAGCTTATCATTGTCATTCCGATGTCTTCCTCGGGCGATATTTCTACCACCGACTGCGGAAACATCTGTATATACTTATCTACCTGCTCGTCGGTCAGGCTGCAGGAGTCACGCTCTCCCTCATCATTGTAACCGTCGCCGCAGATAAAGCAAGTACCGTGTATAAGGGTGTTGCCTATGACTCTGTTCGGGGCAGAGTCGTTGAGAAGGAATTCTTCATTGCAGAAACAAACTGCGTCTCCACTTTCTTCAAAGTATACCGGCTCGATAAGACCGCCTACTATGGACTGCATTGCATGGATATCCGTGCGAATTTCAGCCTTGTATGGTGCTCTGTCGTTTTCAAGAACAACCACCTTCATGAGTTCATCGTGGTCTGTCTTGGATATATCGAAATCATCAAGTCTCTTAAATCCAAAGCTGTCCACGAAATAGAAGCCGCTGTTTTTACCCTCACATATCTCCACAACATCGCTGACCGACATGGAATGTCCGTAAAAGCCAAGCGGAGAATTGCCTGTATTGCACTGCATGAAGAGTTCTTCAAGGTTATTTGCATAGGCAATGCCGCCGTAGACCTGCTGATATATGCCCGGATCTATGCCGCCTTTGCTCATTGCGAAGTCGAAGTCTCTGAATTCAAGATCCTTCATATCCTTTTCGGAGTTGATCTGATAGATACGGACCTTCATCTTAGGAGCGGATATTGCTTCAAGTCGTTTTGAAGCCCATTCGGGAAGTTTTTCTGTGTCTGCAACGCCTATGAAGTCACCTCTGTCGAAGTGCGATCTCTCTCCGTCGGCAATGAAGGTTCCGAATACCTTTCTGCCGATACTGTTGGGATCACAGCCGAAGCCGTTTTCTGCGTAAAAATACTGGAATGCAGGCTTTCTTGACTCATCCCTAAGTATCTCAGGACGGAGAATGAGCAGCTTATTGGTATAGTCCTCCTTGTAGCTATCCTTCATGCATTCCTCAGAGGACAGGAGTCCCAGAGCATCATATTCCTCTCTTACGCTGTCGATAAAGCCATTAAGCACCGCAGGATGCGACTGCACAGCATACTCGTCAAACTCATATTTATCAAGGTGAGACGGGATAATTGTGCGAGCCCAGCCCTTGTTGATGCTCGAGAATCTGCCGTCGAAGCTCTTATTCTTAACGGTTGCCGCCAGTACCCACATTGTGCGGTCATATCCGAACTCCGAGAAGATGTCCTGTACACAGGAAGTATCAAGATGCATACCGTCAAAGTGCGTTTTTATGGCTTCTTCGATAGCCTCTTTGCATTTGATGTTTTCTCTCTTGCTTTCCTGATACTCTCTGAGCTCGTTCTCATACCTCGCAGTTTCTGCCGAATACTTGTATATGATTCCCTTCATCACATCATCTCCTCATCGCAGTAATTGAAGAGCGGACAATCGTCGCAGTTCTCGTAGTTCCTGCATATCGCCTCGATCTCGTCCTCGGTAAGAGGTCTGCCGATGTATTCTTCCTCATCATCTTCGGGGATAGTGACCGATAAGCAGGCGTTTCCGTTTACGCAGACGAGCTCGACTTCCGCAGGAATACCTTCACTTGTGAAGAGTCCTGTATACGTTGTTTTTCCGTTAGCCATTATAGCCTGTGTTGATATTACTCTTTTCATATGATTATTCTCCCTTCTTCGGTCAGGGTTCCGGTCAGGTCAAAGAAAGATGCCTGTCCGTCACCGTTATATAACTCAAAAATATCGAAATTTGCGATGATAAACTCATCGTATGTCGCTCCAGCTTCATTATGGAGCACCATGCTGTGAGGTCTGGTTATCCTCATCTTGTACCAGATTTCCTCGCAGTACAGCTGATCTATGAAATCACATTCATTGTACGATAATATGACTTTTCCTTTACACTTAAGTAATGCATCATGCAGTGCCCGATGCATCGCATCTCCGAACAGCGGAACTCCGCTATAGCATTTCTCCGCCATGTAGTATGGCGGATCACAGTAAAATATGGTTGTAGGACTGTCGTGAAGCCGTATTATATCAAGACAATCTCTGTTATCCACTGCAATGTGCTGTAATACCCTTGATGCTTCGTTAATGAGGCGAATGGCTGTTTCAGCATTTGTACCCTTACAAGCCCAGCTCTTTCCGGTTGCAGAGAAGCTACACTTCATAAGAATTAGGAACATGAGAGCGTCGAAGAGCTCGGGATCTTTTTCTCTTTTCTTATACAGCTCCCATGCCAGCATTGAATTCATCCAGACATGCTGTTTATCCTGTATACTGCCTGCTTTATTGAGCATTTTAAGGATAGAGTCATAGAATTCCTCGAATGTGTCAGCTCTGTAAAAAACAAGACAGCAAGCATTGAATTGATCGCGTATATTCGCAAATATACGCTGTTCGATCTCTTCAACGAGCTTGCCGTCTTTTTCGAATGCACCTGCGAAAGCGTTTACAAGATCTCGGCACCGAGTCTTGATAATGGTATAGAAATTCGTCAGGTGTTGGTTATAGTCGTTATATATCTGAATGGGTGCGTACTTGCCCGAAAGCGATACCGAGCCTCCGCCGCCGAATACGTCCACGAATTTATTCTGTCCTTCGGGGATTATCCGCTTTATTACGGGAAGGAGTATCGTTTTACCGCCTATCCACGGTATCGGAGGTTCGCACCCTGTTGTCAAAATGCCTCCCATTATACTCCTTTCCGGAGGTCAGTTCATAGTTACCTCCATTTCTTCGTCCTCGCTTTCTTCCATATCGTCATCAACTGACGTAATATTGACGTATTCTCCGATTATACAGAGAGCCTTGTTATAGTCGCCCGATGATGTGATGCGGTCGCACATTTCCTTTGCCTGTTCAGCCATGCCGTTCCTCTTGAGAGTTTTTGATGCTATACCCATGAGGTTAAAAATGTTTGAATCTTCACCGATAAGCGGACAATCGGGCTTTTTCTGCTCCTGTGCAGGCTGTTCCTCAATAAAACCGCCGAGCCTGTTTGGTACATAGTCTGAAAGCCAAGTTCCGCCGAACTGCTCATGTGTCTGGAGTCTCCACATTGCCAGCTTTCCGACATCAAGCTCAACATCCTCGAAGGGGAACATAATATTTGTGTGACCCTCGTTTTCGAAAACGTACATTTTCTCAAATGTCGTATGCCTGAGTATCTCAGTATCAATAAGGGCAGAATTTATACCGTCAGCCCATTCCTGAAGATCTCCGCCGCAGCCCTGAAGGATAAGACCTTCCTTGTCTTTCATCTTCCGCAGGTCTTCTGCTGAAATGCGAATTAACTGTGCTTCAGGCAATTCATAGCAGTTCTGCATACTCATGCCATCTGTCTCACACTTATCGAATGCGATATTTCTCAGCGAACTATGCGTAAAAACAGCAGATTTAAGGTCGCACTTGACGAATGCAACATTCCTGAATGCCGCTTCTTCGGCAGTAAACATAGTACAGTCACAGCCGCTGAACTTCACATTATTAAGCTCGGCGAAGCACATACCGGTATCTGTCATATCACAGAGCCTGAACTCACAGTTCCTGAACGCAGCACTGTTGAACTGTTTTCCCTTAAATGATAATCTCTCAAAAGAGCAGTTCTCGAAGACGGCGTGTATACCGCCGTCCTCATCCTCGATGAACTTATTATGCAGTATGCAGATGTTATCGAGCTCTTCCTGCGTTACTTTTCTTTTATCGTCCATATCACACCTCCTGCATTCCCATGCTCAGTTCCTCAGTCTGACCGGGATCATAATCCCTGAACATATACAGGGACATAGTTTCGCCGAGGAAGTTCGGACTGCCGTCCTCATCAAGAACGATATACCCCTTATTCTTGAGATCAATGGGTTCCTTCGTAACGATAGAACCTGCATGATTTACTGATACATTTTTTTCAATAGCAAAGAACTCTCCATCATCGTTATGACGCAGATGATAGCAGTACATTCCCTTCGGGATATTTGCATCAGTGATGCGATCATTTGTGAAGAGAGCCGTATGTCCTGCAACCTCGATGATCTCATACTCATCATCATACTCGATGTTGATATATTCGGTCTCAGTGGCATTGAGATAGAGGGAATAGTCTTCCTCAAGGCTCGCATCCATTACGTTAGCTGCGAATTCAAGGCAGTCTTTCTGGCTCTCGGGGAAGTATTCTTCTATGCGTTTGCCGTCGTAATAGACGTAGCGTCCGCAGTTATTACCGATATCCTCGTCAGCCCATTCGTGTTCGAACTTTATATCCGGATACATCTTCGACAGCTTCTGCATTATGGGATGGGGAGCTGCCCATGCAGTAAGGAATTTCAGCTTACCGTCTTCCATTTCGACTCCGTTGTCGTATCCGTAGGCATTCCATTTGGTACCCCAGTTTCCGACAGCCCAATCGTACCACGTTGAGGCTCCGTACTGTATGAGGTTGGAGACGTATTTCTCGCCTTTATCTACAAGATACTTAACGCTCTCATGGTACCTGTCCTCAGCTAAGTTTATTGCTTCGTTCTCAGGCATGAGAATATCTATCTTCTGCGATAAGACAGGCAGCTTCTTGAGCATTTCACGGAATTCGGCGGCATCTTTCTTCTTGACACCTTCAAATTCTTCGTTTATGGGATTTATAGCGGAAATGTATACCGCAATTGCACTGTCCTCGATGGATCCGCTTGTCATATGCAAGGATTCAGGCATAGGCAGTATCTTATTAAAATCCACCGATCCTAAGCCGTATTCCTCATTCTGTATCGCCTCAAGCATAGTCTTTATGCGATTTTCATCGCCTGACAGCGTTATCACGCTTGTTACATGATTATGCATTCATTACACCTCCATATTCTCTCATCAGCCTTGAAAGGATGTACTGCTGGCCCTTGCCAGTGACAAAGGTCTGCTGATACGTCCTTGTCTGTCCGTTGCACTCATATACAGATTCTTTCACACGAAAGTATCCGTTTTCAATGTACTCCTGGTACGGAATGTTTCCGCCCATAAGGATTCCACGGGACCTCATCCATGCGAACAGTCTGTTGCGTCCGATGCGGATGCCGTGATCTGCACAGAGTTTCGCCATGCGATTTACATCAATGACATTAGTGCTGTCGCCGACATGATCTGCGAACTTCACCTTCGGCTCGTCCTTAAGGATACGCTCATTGAGCTGATTGATAACTCTGCACTGTATCCTGAAGAGCTGCTTTATAGGTTCATCTGCAAAGGGAAGATATGTTTCAACGAACACATCCTCATTTGCAACGTAGCCGCCAGTTTTACGGATGGTCGGTAGTACCTCATCAAATATCCATGACTCAAAGCGTTCAGCAGAAGGCAGTCTTGAATGAGCTATCAGTCTGTATACATCGCCTTCAGTAATGAACAAAAGTGCCTGTATTCCGCCGTTTGTAAGGGTATCACGTTTCGTGATACCCTTACAATGCCTGTTTAAAGCAGCCGATGCATTTCCATATCCAAGTGCTTTTGTAATATCAGAACCACAAAACAGCACCTTATTATTCTCTTTTAATGTACGAATCTCTCCGAATTCCGTACTTGTAAATATCATGATTTCATTCATTCTCATATTCCTCCATATCAATTTCCTTTATGAATCTCGCCAGAGCCTCTATGACATTGACTGTCACAGCGTTTCCGGCTTGCTTGTATAACTGTGCATTTGACATTCCTGTCGCTTTGACCTTATTGAACTGCTCATCGGTAAATCCCTGCAATCGCCAGCATTCAAGGGGCATCAGCTTTCTGATAAGTCCGTTATACATAACGCCGTTCCGGTCTGTTACTGTAATAGTAAACATCGGCTCGTCAGGGCTCTTGAAGCGTCTGCCTTGCTGCCGTACCTTCTCTTTGGCAGGAGTGAGCACAGGTATTGGCTTGTCCATGAAGAGAGCCGCTGATTTTTCACCTTTATGGTGTCCTATGCCGTTATCCTGCCTAGCAGTTATACACCTTGCAAGGTCTGTTATCGCAGGATCTGGATTCATATCTATACATTTCACTGAATAGAAGCCCTGTGTTGCCGATGGCGTTACCGTATGGGCTATGTCATGTCCGACACGTCCTCTGCGGCTGTTCATATCAGCATATGCAAGGTCGATACTGTCACCGGGGACAGCTATTTGATATCCCTTTTTTGTAAGTGATTTTATAGGGAGACCGAGTATCTCATACAGTCCCGATTTACCGCCAAAGCCTCCGGCTGTTCCGGTAAGCGTAATGCTCAGTCCTTCAGGGGAGTAGACCCTGCATCCTTCTTTTCCTGGTATGCGCTGGATAAGAGTTTTGGGATTTGCGTCTGTGAAAGACAGTATTCTTCCGGCGCACTCGGTTCTAAGAAATCCGATAATGAACACTCTTTTTCTGGCTTGGGCGACGCCGAAATCCGCGCTGTTAAGCACTTGCCATGCGACATCGTACCCCAGCTCATCCAACGCAGAGAGAATCGCCGCAAATGTCCTGCCTTCGTCATGCGATAGCAGTCCGGGAACGTTCTCAAGCAGCAGATACTTAGGTCTTTTAACGGCAGCGATCCGAGCAATTTCAAAGAACATGGTTCCTCGGGCGTCTTCAAATCCTCGCCGCTTTCCAGCGATCGAAAAGCTCTGACAAGGGAATCCTCCGACAATAAGGTCGATATCCGGCACGTCCTCGGGGACGATTTTTGTTGCGTCATCGTAATATACCTCCTTTGATGTGTCGTAAAGCGCTTCATACGCCTGTTTTGCGAATTTGTCTATCTCGCAGTAACCGACACACTCAAAGCCGCCGACTCGTTCAAGGCCTGAGCGGAAACCGCCGATACCTGCGAACATATCTAAATATCGTATCACAATTCTTCTTCACCTTCCTCTTCCTTTCGATTTCTTTTCTCTGGTAGCTTTCGTAGTTCAATAGACTCACACCTTTCATCAAAAAATTACAGCCGCCTGCATTTTTGCAGACAGCTGTATGTAACGAAAAAAGGCCACCGGTAGTTGTCCTGTTACGGACGCACTACTGGCGGTCTTGGAAATTATATATAATAGTATTCAGTTGTTATTCGGCAGGAGAGATGAAGCTCTCTATTACTGCCATTATTTCATCGAGACGTTTTTCGCCGATACCGTTGATCTTGCCGATCTCTTCACGAAGGCTCTCGAACTCGATAGCACCATGCTCGACGCTTTTAGCACCTTGGTCATAGATGTTAGTCAGCACCTGCTGCATCTGGTCCCGATTCATAGCCTTGATTTCCTTATACATCGCTCTTGTAAGCTCAACAGTATTCTGTTCTTTTTCCATTTGATCTTCCTCTTTCTGTTTTTACTGCGAGCTCTATTATACCATACCCGCGATTATAAGTCAATCGACATTCCCTGAGATTCTTCGATTTCAGGTCCCTCGTCCTCAGTCTGCTGAACCACATGAAAATTGTCAACGCCTGGAACAAGTCCAAGCTGTCTTCCGTTATCGAAAGTGCAGTGCAATGTTCCGATATCGTCAACATACATTACCTTTCCGACAGTTCCGGGTTCTATCGGATTCGGATCATCAGGCATATATTCG